>AR_comb_assmDRAFT_10007175_pt1 | contig 28902 bp, 22 predicted proteins | sample ArasoioldDNA_FD_10543 | JGI IMG/M metagenome (IMG submission 10543) | reverse complement strand
CCCCCCTGCCGTTACCCATAGGCGGGCGCCAACTGCGAACGCATTCGATTGGGTCCCCTTCAGCGCAAACTGCACCCAGTGATTGCCGGTTGGCTGTATGTTGTGGTACAGCAAAGGCCGGGCATTGGCATTTGACACCAGCAGGTCGAGCCGGCCGTCGTTGTCAAAATCGGCCACGGCAATCCCCCGGCCGTCCAGCTTGGAATTCAAGCCGTGACGTGCCGCTTCATTCGTAAACAGTGTCCCCCCCTGATTGTGAAATAGAGCTTTCTCCTGGTACCCACTCAGCGTCTTGTTCCCCATGGGCGGCCAGTTGCGGGCATCTGACAGGTCAACGTTGGGGCTGGTGAGCAACTGAAAAATGTCCACGACATAGTTCTCTGGCCCTGCCGACACCCAGCCATTCACCACGTAGAGGTCTTGCCAACCGTCGTTGTCATAGTCGAAAAACTTCCCCGCCCAGCCCCATCCTGTATCGTAGGTACCGGTTTCGCGGGCGACGTCTGAAAACGTGCCGTCACCGTTGTTCTTCCACAGGAAATTGCCCTCGCGCATGTACTCATCCGTAATATTAGTCACATACACGTCGAACAGGCCGTCATTGTTAAAATCCCCCCAGTCTGCGTTCATCCCCTTTTTGGTGTCAGCGCCAATAGCCTTCTCCGTCATATCGGTGAATGTGCCGTCTCCATTGTTCACAAAAAATCGATCCTGACCGAAATCCACCGCCACATACAGGTCGTCATCCCCGTCGTGGTCCGCATCGGCATGCCCCAGAGCCAGGACCCATCCAGAAAATCGCAGGCCCGCTTTGTCTGTCACATCCGTGAATGTCCCATCTCCATTGTTGTGGTACAGGGTCACCCCTCCACCATTGTTGGCAGTCTCAAAACTCTCTGGGAAAAAGTGTGGTGTCGATGGGTTGAAGAGGTTCACTGGCTGGAAATAATTTCCCAGCAAAATGTCTATATAGCCGTCCCGATCGTAGTCGAAGGCAATGGCCGCTATGCTGTTGAGATATTGCTTGTTCAGTCCGGCCTGGGTGGTGATGTCCTTGAACGTTCCGTCTCCCAGATTCTCAAATAACTGGCTGTGGCCAAACCGTACCACCAGGAGGTCGAGTCGCCCGTCGTTATTGTAATCGAGCCACAGGGCATCACCCGAGGCATTCGTCTCGTCATTCCCGTTAGCCACTCCGGCCGCCTCGCCCACCTCTGTGAAGGTAAAATCCCCGTTGTTGCGGTAGAGTTGGTTCTTACCGCTTTCTTCGGACGTGGTCACAAAGACGTCCTCGAAGCCATCACCGTTGTAATCGCCCACCGCTACCGCCGCCCCCAGGGCGGTATAGCCTTGCATAATGTGAGCGTATGGGTTTTTGAACGACCGACTGGTATGCTTGTGTCGTATCCCGGCCTGTTCGCCCACCTCCTCAAACCAGCGCTCGCCTGCCTGCTCAGCGACCGCTGGAGCGGGCCGCAAGTCCCCCAGTAACATAACCAGTAAGCCAACGCCGATGAGACCATATGCGCCCCACCGCCACACTTTTGCACGCACTGTCTCTGGCCTCATGGCTCTGACCTTCCGTGTCCTCTGGTGGTTCCATAGGGTTTTTCCAGTAACTGGTCTTGACCTTCCTGAATCTCGTAGTACCTGTTGGCCGTGACGTGTGCAAAGCGTTGCACGATACCCGAGCGCGGCCAGCGCACGATCATCTCGTCCGCCTGGGCTGCCTGGTCCAGCCCGAAATGCAGGTGCAATGTGCTCTGTGAGCCATAGCTGTCGCCCAGGATAACCTCCCGCATCTGCTGTATACCATTGACATGCACTATCACCCGCGCCCCCACGGCGTCCCGATTCGTACCGTTTGCCAGCTTCCCTGCGGCGCCGATGAGCTTCACCACCAGCCAGTTACGCTGAGGCGAGATCTCATTCCGCAACAGCGCGTGCCGACCTGTCGATGCAGCTACCGCAATGTCCAAGACCCCGCGGTTCCAGAAATCCGCCACCGCTGTCCCGCGACTATTGAGCACCAGGTCTGTATTCGTAGCACGGCCGATCTCTTTGAATGTCCCGTCCCGGTTGTTGCGCAAATACCGATTGCGCTCCCAACCGTGCCATGAGCGTATGCCAAAATAGCGCGGATCAAAGAGATAGCCGGTCTTGTAGAGGCGCTGCTCACTGATGACCTTGTTCAGAAACTCCAACTCGATGTCGGTGTCCTTGTCGTTGTATACCCAGCCGTCGGCGGCGTAAATGTCCTGCCAGCCATCGTTGTCAAAATCGGCCAGGTTCGTGCCCCAGAACCATCCTGGCGGATTGGCGTTGGCTTGCCCTGACACGTCCTCAAACGTCCCGTCTCCCTTATTCCGGAGCAACGTGTTCCCTGAAGCCATGTCTTTGAAGACCTGCACGAACTTCAACTTCGACTGCTTAAAGATCTCAAAGAATAGGGGCATATCCGTCCACCACACCCCCTGCCGCCAGGCATTGATCATGTACCGGAATACCGTGGGCCATTCGGCAAACCACGCCTCATCTGAGCGAATCTGGGCTACGTACAAATCCAGTCGTCCATCGTTGTCGTAATCCCCAATCGTGGCGCTCATGCCGGCTCCATAGGCCAGTGTGCCCGTCTGCACCGTCACGTCCGTAAACGTGCCGTCGCGGTTGTTGCGATACAGCGTCTTGCGCCCAAAATCGTTCGAGACATACAGGTCCGGATAGCCGTCGTCGTTGTAATCCCCAAAGGCCGTCCCTAAACACAACCCCACTTCACCTACCCCGGCCTCCTTGGTGACGTTGGTAAACGTACCGTCCCCATTATTGCGATATAACTGGTTGCCCTCCCCGTTACGGGCGTAAAACGTCGTGGGAATGCGTTTCCTAGGATCGAGGTAGCGGCCGACGTACAGATCCAGGAATCCATCGTTGTTGTAGTCAGCCCATGACGCCACGGTGGTGCTGTTGTCAGCCCCAATGCCTGCGCGCGCGGTGACATCCTCAAAGGTACCGTCCCCTCTGTTGTGGAACAGCTGGTTTGGTTTGAAAGAGCGGCTCACGAACAAGTCCTTGAACCCATCGTTGTCGTAATCTGCAAACAGCGCCACGCTCACCCCATCCAGCCCTGCAAGTCCGGCCTGGGCAGTGACATCCTCAAAAGTCCCGTCCCCCTTGTTGCGGAATAGCCTGGCCGCCACACCGTCTGGAATGAACAGGTCGTAATACCCATCGTTGTCGTAGTCGACAGCTGTGATCCCAGCCGGCCCGTAGCGTATCATGCCGAACTGCAACGGCTGATTGAGAAACGCCGGATAATACTGGTTGATAAAATCAATACCGGCCTCGGCCGCCACATCCACAAATAGCCGGCGTGCACTAATGACCCGGTCGCCTTCGATCAGCTCTGCCCGGCGGATCTTGAACGGCTTCTGCGACGCGTCGAAATGCATCCGGAAGTACGCCCGATCAATCCCAGCCTGCAGTTCACCTTTGGGCACCCCCATCAGCTCATAGCGCACGCTGGCCACCACCTCGTCCGTGCCCCACCATTTTTCCAGCCGGTATACGTGTAGCTGCACCTCCTCAATCGAGGCAAACCCTGCCATATAGGTCTGCCACTCTGCCAGCGCCGCCTGGCGGTGCAGCATTGTCCCCTTCGACTGCAAGGTATAGATGCGCACATCGTCCCGGGTATCGGAGAGCTGCATATCGGTGAGTCCCAACGGATGGCCCTGAAAGTCTGGGGCGTAGAGCCCCTCCAGGCTCGTCAGATCCTGGGCACGGATCGCCCTGGCGACTGTGTTGAGTGTCGCCACTGTGTCCCGACCTTTATAGAAAAACTCCCAGCCCACCCGATCTACATAGACCACCGTGCCCCAGGCCAGGACAACCACTACCATTACCGCAGCTCCCAGCCATACCAGCCAGCGGCGCCGGCGAAAAAATCCGCCCTCCCCTGCGACCCGCGCCTCTGCCGGGAGTGCCTTCTCAACAGTGTGTGATGTATCGACAGTGCGCCCTTCGTAGGCGGATTTTCTCGTATTCGCCATAGTCAATCCCAGCCTTCAGGCTTCTCCTACGTTGCCGATGGACACAGGTACATCCGTGTGTCGCGGTGCTTGCAGAATATGGTCGCAGTTCGGATATTCTCCTGAATCAGGCAACACGATATGGTCCAGGGTCGTAGCGCCATAGACTCACAGTACTCATGCGCCACGACAGACCACAGCTAGCTTTGGAAGTGACTTCTATTGTGAGCAGAGCCTGCCGGGGGAACAATAGTTCTCTGGATACAAAAAAGGGTGAGAAGGGGGACTAATTTGTGTTACCCATGGTGGATTATCTATGGCTTGCAGTGGCATTTCGCATCACGTCCATGGTTGTCCCCTTTCCTGGGTGCGTTCCAAGGCCGATGCACGGCACCTCAGGCGATGGTTATAAAGGAGCAAAGCACTCGTCTGGCAGGGTACCAGGATGTTATTATGGATGCGCGGATGCGAGCCGTGGAACCATGGTTCTGCAGATTCAAAAAGGGTGCATGAGGGGCGACTACTTTTCTCTACTACTGGCAAAAGATTACAGCCGCCCCTGAGCGATTGAGCGTTATCTTGCAGAGGCAGAATAAGGCCCAGGCTACGAAGGGCTGTTATGCAAAGAAGACAAGATAAAGGCAGTGATGAGATCAGTACAGCGCTCCAGCTGATCCATCCACACCAAATGCCCCACCCTGGGAAGGCTCTCTATGCGCGCCTGCGGCATCATCGCACAGCACTGCTCGCCACTGGACGGCTTGGCAAAGTAATCCTCCTCTCCCCAGATGAACAGGGTTGGGATGTCAAGCTGCGTCAACTCGTCGCGAATGTAGTGGCGCGGGTTAAGATGACCCAGCGTGATCAACTCCTCAAGCAAGCTGAGCCAGCTTTCCTTAGCGCCCGGTAAAGTGGCGACGGCATACGCCACCTGGTCGATGTTTGCGGGGAACGTATGTTGATCGGCAACGAGCAGACGGAGTACTCTCCTCATGAGACTGACACTAGGCCTATACAGCAGCCTGTTGAGGTGCGGTATGCCTAAGGGAATGAAAAAGAGCGGCACGCGCCTGTCGATGCCAGTGGGTGCGCCGAGCAGTATGAGCTTATTGACACGCTCAGGATAGGCCAGAGCAAAGACCAGACTGAAATAACCGCCGACGGAACTCCCGAGCAGAGTGACCCTGGTAATGCCGAAGTTGTCCAACACGGCCTTGACGAAATCACGCGCGTGTTCCATCAGAGGCACGTCCTGATAGTTGCAGCCGTCGGTGAGACCACATCCTGGACGGTCTGGGACGTACAGGTGAAAGTGGCTCTGGAGACGACTCAAGAGCGGCTCGAAGATGATGGCAGAAGTACCGCCACCATGTAACAACAAGAGAGGTTCCCCTGCACCTGCTTCAAGCACGCTGGCACGCAGGTTGAGCTCCGCTAAGAGCACATCGTGCCTCCTGGCCATGGTACCATGCTGGGCGAGGTACCGCTCTTGCATGACCAGAAATGCTGACCTCATATCCCATGCGATAGCACTGCTCCTTCACCGTTGCTTGCCCCCGTCCTTGCTAGCCATAGAGTGACAATTGCAGACACGTCACTAGTGACCTGGGAACGGGCGCAAGTGCTCTGGGCGGTAGGTGCTTTACTTCAGGTGCATCATAATACTATAGATGCAAAGGGGATGTCACAGGGGACCAATTTTTGCTACCCTTTTTAGCCCGCACTGCCTCCATGCATTTGACCAAGCCAGCTCAGGGCCGACCTCACGCGGCCGAGTGGCTGGCGGCGAGCATGAAGGATTCCAGATCCATCTTCTCATAGCCGCCCGAGAGCAGCACAATCAGCCGCTCGCGCAGCCACGGGGTGCGCTGGGCCTGTAGCAGCATGTTGCTGCCATCTTCTCGATCTAACAGCTCATACCAGTTATGAATGATCCGAAAGATCCGCTCCATCGGCACCCGGATGCGTTCCTCGTAGGGTTTGAGACTCGCCTCACTGAAATCGTGTCGCTGAAAGGCATCGAGGATGCAGTCGGCAGCAAAGATGCCGCCGCGAATGGCCAGCGTAACCCCCGACGAGAAGATCGGGTCGATGAACATCGCGGCATCGCCCACCAGCACAAAACCGTGGCCGACAAAGCGGTCGTTGAGGTAAGCGATGTTACTGACCGTCTGCATGGGCATGAGCGGCCGCGCTCCACGAAGCCACTCTTGCACCCTCGGACAGCTCGCCACGGCGTGATCGAAGCGCTCCTGAGGGCCACCCCGAATCTGGCCGGCTGCCTTGGCGTCCAGGACGACACAGACGCTCACGACATCGTTTGCCAGCGGGATATAGCAGAGCCAGCCACCGTCAACGGTATGCACGTCGGTGACTGCCGCTCCAGCGATGCTATCCTGGTCTGGGAAAAACTCTTCGGCACTGCGGCGCCAGGCCCCGGAGAAGTAGGTGAAATGTGCCACCTTGTTGAGCGCTGGATCAGGTCGGCGCCAGCCCAGCCGTCTGGAGATCAGGCAGTCCCGGCCAGTCGCGTCTACGACCACGTCGGCCAGAATGTGCCGTAGCTCACCATCGTTCGGGCCGGCCAGCACGCCACGCGCCCGGTCCACCTCGAAGATGATATCCTGCACACTCCAGCCCTCGCGCACCTCGGCCCCCTTCTGCCGCGCGTTGTCCAGCAGGATTTGGTCGAATCGTGAGCGCTCGACGTGGTAGGTGTATGTGCGCGGAAAGTACTCTGGATACTCTGAGGTGAGTAGCGCCACTTCGTCCCCGCTACGCGTCATGCCAAAAGTGACTCCCTGCTTGGGGACAAACCCGGCCGCTTCGATCTCGGCGGTCACGTCCAGGCGGTCCCAGAGCTCCCAAAGCGCGGGCAGCAACGACTCGCCAGTGTGGAAGCGGGGGAAGTGCTGCCGCTCCAGGACCAGCACCTTGAGCCCACGCTCTGCCAGGATCGTGGCGGCACTCGCTCCTCCAGGGCCGCCGCCGACCACCACCACGTCGAACCGCTCAGCGCCGGAGGCTGCCGCGGCCTCAGGAGAGAGGGCGGCAGGGCTCATATACGTTAGCGCCCGGCCATTGCGAGGCCGGAGTGGTCGCCGATGCACGAGATCCGCACGCGGCATACTCGTGGTGTCGTATTCAGCCCCGGATACGCTCAGTCCGAGTTCCTGGAGTATCTGTTCCTTGAGCTGCAGCAGCGCCGGATGCGACATGGCTCGGGGATGCGCCACCGGGATCTCGAGCACCCGTTTGATCCGAGCTGGTCGGGGACTCATCACGACGACGCGGTCGGCCATGTGCAGCGCCTCTTCCACATCATGGGTGATAAGCAGACAGGTGTGGCTGTCGCGATTCAGGATACGCAGCAGTTCAGTGCGCATCTGCAGCCGTGTCAGCGCGTCCAGCGCGCCGAAGGGCTCGTCCATGTAGAGGATATCGGGTTTGGCCATAAACGCCCGTGCGACCTCCACGCGCTGCAGCATGCCGCCCGAGAGTTGGTGCGGATAGGCGTCCTCGAAGCCGATGAGCCCGCAGAGCTCTAGGTAATGCTGGATCAGCCCATCCCGTTCGGTGGTGGGCATGTGCTGCGCGCCGAATTCGAGGTTGCGCCGCACCGTCATCCAGGGGAACACGGAGCCGCGCTGCGTAATCAAGATGCCCTGGCGGCCTGGCCCCCCAATAGGCTGGCCGTCAACAAGCACCTCGCCAGCGTCCGGCGGCTCGAAACCGGCCAGGAGGTTGAATAAGGTGGACTTACCACAACCGGAGGGGCCGACGATGGCGATGAACTCGCGGGTGGCTATAGTAAGATCGATGCCCTCGAGCACCGAGACTGTACCTTCGTTGGTCCGGTATGCCTTCCACACATCGCGGACGAGGAGCTTAGCGGTCATAGGCATACCTCCAGCGCACCTCGTCGAGAGCCTCGAGCCGACGCATCGCGAGATCGAGGAGATAGCCGATCACGCCGATGATGACCATCCCTGCTACGACCAGGTCGTAGCGGGTGCCAGCGTTGCGGGAGTCGATGATCAGGTACCCCAACCCCGAATTGATCGCCACCATCTCGGCGGCCACCACGACCAGCCAGGCCACGCCGAGCCCAACCCGCATGCCAGTGATGATTTGCGGCAGCGCGGACGGGAAGATCACCTGCCGGAAGAGGCGGAATCCGCCCACCTCGAAGTTGCGCGCCGCGCGGATATACTGCCGCTCCACAAGATGGACACCGGAGGTGGTCGCGACGACAACCGGAAAGAACGAGGACAGGAAGATGAGGAACGTGGGCGAGGCATCGCTGACCCCGAACCACAGGATGGCGATCGGGATCCAGGCAATTGGCGAGATCGGGCGCAGCAACTGGATGACAGGGTTGAAGGCTCGAAACGCCGCCGGAAACCAGCCCATGGCGCTGCCGAGCGGGATGGCGAGTGCCAGGGCGAGCCCGTAGCCCATCGTCACCCGAAACAGTGACGCGACCACGTGTTGGGCCAGTACCCCTTTACTGGCCAGTTCGAGCATCCCCACTATCACCTTGCCCGGGGTCGGGAGGATTCTACTCGGGCTTGCCGCCACCCACCAGACCGCTATCAGGATGCCCACTACGAATACCGGTATCAGCCGGCGCAAGAACCTCATCGGGTCTACTCCTCTAGATTGATGTTCACCATACGGAAGTTGTGCATGAATCTATCGTCCACATAGGTCTCGTAGGGGATGGGATGAGGAATGATACCGGCGTCCAGTGCAAGCTCCATGAGCTGATTGAATTCATCCTTCATGAGTCGTAAGTCGCCGTAGGTTACTCGGTCACTCGGTCGCTCCATCACCCAGCGGATGAGCTCGAAGGCTTGATTGAAGAATGTCTTGTCTGAGGCGATGCGTGCCGCAGCCGTGCGGTGTGAGGGCGAGTGGTCGAGCCAGTGTCCGGCTGACAACACATGGTCAACCAGGACCTGCACGAACTGCGGTTGTGACTGGATTAAGTCCTCATGGACCGTCAGCACGCAGCAGATATAAGTAGGCCAGACGTCGCGCGTCATGTAGAGGATGCGCGCATAGCCATCCATTTCTGACTTGGCCCCGAATGGCTCTCCGGTAGCGTAAGCGTCCACAGCATTGGCCAGCAGAGCCGCCGGCATATCGGGCGGCGCAATCTCAACGAGCGTCACGTCACTCGTCTGGAGTCCTTGCTCCTTCATAAGCCGTCTGACGAAGAGGTGATCCACTGCGAAGCGACTCGGGATAGCAATGCGTTTGCCCTTGAGGTCAGCGAAGGTCCGGTACGTCGCTTCCTTCCGCACCATAATCACCGCGCCAGAGCGATGCCCGAGGGCTACGATCCGTGCCGGGACACCCCTATCGGCCAGGTCCATGGCCATGGGTGCGAGGAGCATTGCCGCCTTGACCTGCCCAGCGATGAATGACTCTTTCAGCTCCGGCCAGCCGCTATACCGTACGAACTGCGCGATCTGTGGGACCTTGGCGTTCCCTTGTGCGTTGGCTCCCGGGGCGTTCTCAGTAGGGGCTGTTCCGCCTGACTGTATCCCCGCAGCGAGGTCCTTACTGGTAATACCTACTATCTCAGGGTGCATCGCCTTACAGGCGATCGGAATCGTGAGGTTTCAGGTGACGGGTAGGGCGCCGATCTGCAGTAACTCCTGTGCACCGGCAGTAGTATGCCCGGCGCTATCCACAAACCACCATGCAGTAGAAATGCAGAGGCTCCACACGCACACGAGCCCCCCAATGAGCCATAGACGGTACATTTTCCAAAACGTGCGCAATGAGGATGGCAATACCATTACTCCCCCAACACGGAGTACTATGGCCGAGGAGAAGACATAAACTGGCTTGCCCACCCTCGGGTGCCGCCGGAGTCCACGTTCTGATAACCGTGATCACAGTAGTAGACGTAGCGAGAGACTAATATTTACATTTGTTCCGTACCGTAGGGCAATGGCTCTGTAGATTCAAAAAGGGGGCACAGGGGGACTAATTTTCGCTCCTCCGTATGGCAGAAGGCAAGCGCTGGCGGCCTCAAGTCCACTCTCAGCCGTTGATGGGATGCGCACCCGGTGCATGAGCCGCACACACGTCACTTGTGCGCATACGAGACTGCCCCCTGATGCTTCGCCGCGTCGATACGACGGTTGTTCAGCTCGTACGACAGCTTGTTGCCGGCTGTGTCAACCTCGTCTATCGGTGGGTACACATGCTGTGTGTAGATCGGATAGGCCTCCGTGCGCAAATGCGCCAGCATGTGGTGGCCACGCCGGGTGGCGCGTTCGTGCCGTAGCGCCGTGATGTCAATCGGTGCCACAACGATGCGCTCACCGGGGCCGGGGGTTGCTTGTGCCAGGATGCGCCCATCATAATCGATTATTTGACTGCCACCAGGCCACGAATACGGCGGATACTGCATGAGGCTGGCGCCCTGGTTCGCGGCCACAACGTAGGCAATGTTCTCGAGCGCTCGGCACCTATTCACCACCGTCCACCAGTCCATCGGCTCCGTGGCACCCCAGGGGTCCATGTAGGCCGACACACGTATGAGGACCTCCGCACCGTTGGCGGCGAGCTGGCGCAGTGCTTCTGGAAACAGCCAGTCGTAGCAGATGGCGCATCCAAGGCGACCAATCGGCGTGTCCACAACTGGAAACATCGGTTCGTCGTAGCCCTCGAGGTCGTGAGGGCTGGCGTGGACTTCATATGGAATCCAGGGGTTGACTTTCCGGTACTTGTAGAGCACGCCCTCGGGACCGAGCAGGCACGTCGTGTTGAAGACCACGCCAGGCCACCGGGCGTCGGCTTCGAGCATGGTCCCCGTTTGAATATAGATGCCGTGTGCGCGCGCCTTCGCTGCCAGCCGTTCCGTATGCTCGTTCGGAATCGGGATAGCGAGCTTCTCAAGCAACTCTTCCACGGTTGGAAACACCGGCGCGGCGTGCGCGAACTCGGGAAACACCACCAGGCGCACCGGGAGAAAGGGTGCACTACCTGCCAGCGCTGCGTCGATCATCGCCAGCATCTTATCAGTGTTCAGACCCATGTCGTCCCGCGAGAGCGGGTTCGGTAGTGCCGTCTGGCACGCGGCGGCAGCGTATCGTATCACGTCCATCTTTGTGTCCTTCGCTGTGTTCGTTGCGATATTGATGCACGGCACACTGGGCCGTAGTCCCTCGGCTGCAACATGCAGTTCGGTTATAGATAAGCGATTTGGGCTTCCTGCTCAGGGAGTTCTATGGAGTCGCGTCGGGCCCTGGACTACCATAGGCCGACTCCCATGGCTGCCGTGTTCTTGGCAAAGGCATAGTCATAATGAACATTATCTCTTATCATAAATCAATCAAAACAGTGAAAATCTTTTCCTAATATTGACCACAGTACAACAGTAGAGCTATTATAAAGAATGCTTTGGATGGAGTAGTATATAAATGTGTTCTATCAGTAGGGCAATAAATCTGCAGATTCAAAAAAGGGGTATGAAGGGGTCTAATTTTTTCTACTACTTGCAAGATATTGCAACATGCTTTGGTTCAAACCGTTTTGCTGTCAGCGCTGCTGACATGCTCATTCCTCATTTTTCACTCCAATCGAGCTTGGGATATCACTCCAAGAGGGTACTATGACTTTCCAAGAGATGCTGCAACACCTCTCTCCTGCGGTAAAGGCCCAACTGCAACCATTTTTAGATATCTTGCAGCTGCGTCTTTCTCCTACTGACTGGAAGCGGATGCTGGCCTTCCTAGGTAGTCTGGACTCAGAGCGGCGTGCGGCTCTGATAGCATTCCTCGCCCAACGCGAGACCCACGCTCCGGCAGTCGGCACTGAGGCACCAGACTTCGAATTACCGCGACTCGACAGCGGCGAGCGCGTACGCCTCTCAGCATTCCGTCACCATAAACCGGTTGCCCTCATCTTTGGGAGTTTTACCTGACCTCCCTTCCGCGCCCAGGCTGGGCACCTGGAAGCTCTGTACCAGCGTTTTGGCGATCAAATGGTGTTCTTCGTCATTTATATTCGCGAAGCACACCCTACGGACGAGTGGCTTGTTGAAAGCAATGAGCATGATAATGTGCTGTATACGCAGCCAATGACCCTGGAGGAACGCACAGAGGTGGCGAGCGCCTGTGCACTCCGACTTGACCTATCTATTCCTATGCTCATCGATGATCTGGATGACTCGACGGATAGGCAGTATTACGCCTTACCGGATCGCCTCTACCTCATTGGTCGCGATGGACGTATCGTCTATCGCGGTCTGCCTGGCCCCTTCGGTTTCATCGTGGCGGAGCTAGAGAAAGCGATTGAGGGTTATCTTGCCGAGGCAGGCCGTGCTTCCGCACGCGTATCCCGCAGTGCTCGGCATCCCGGCAGGTGATGTGTAGGAGATCGGTAGGATCCATGTCGAGAAACAGCTCGAGCGGCGTGAACATGAACACGAGGCGCTCAGGGCTCTGGTGGAAGGTTGTCCTGGACTCTCCAGAGGACACCAGGCAAAGTCAACTTGACCATGTACGAAGGGGTATCCGCTTGTACAGTAAAGGCCGCGGCGCCATAAGGGAGTGTTATGACGACATGGCTCGATTCCGTTTTGCGTATCTCGACCCAGTTTACTGAGAACGGCATGGTGATGATGGATGCAGCGCTGCAGACCATGCAGTCAGCCATCGGCCAACTGGCAGGTGTCGCACCAAGCGAACGACAAGGCCCGGTCGGTCTCGACCTCTCTAACCCGCGCCAATGGCTCATATTACCGCTACAGTTACCCCTGTCCCTGGGCACCCTGGCGACCCACCTGAGCCTGCAGATGCTGCATACCGCCTCTAAGGCACCTGTGAGTGAAGCACCCGTGGCCATGCCGGCGCAGCACATCGGCGAGACAGTCCCTGTCTTCACGCTGCCTGATCTCTACGGGACCCAGCGGACCTTGCCCTCGTTTCTTGAGGGCAAGGCAGGACTTGTGGTCGTGTTCTGGTCCGAGACCTGTTCGCACTGTATGCGGTACGATCCCTATCTCAAGACGTTTACCGCCCGACATCGTGAGATCGGGCTGGTCGCCGTGGCTTCCCGGCAGGGGGAAGGAGTCGAGCAGATCCGAGATACGGCTGCCGCCCGGCACCTGACTTTTCCCATCCTCCATGATGCCTCCGGGGCGATCGCCCAGCAGTGGTTCACGCAACAGACTCCCCGTGTCTTCCTGCTCAATCATGAGCTCAGGCTTTTGTATCGTGGCGCCATCGATAATTTTAAATATCCTGATGATCATGACTATCAAGCCTATCTTGAGCCGGCGGTCGATGCTTTCCTGGCTGGCAGGCCCATCGCCAGGGCCGAGACCGCCAGCTTTGGGTGTGCTGTCCAGTCCGTGTATTATGTCCTTCCGAAGCCGCTAGCCTAAGGACCGAGGACGCAGTGTCGCGGCAAGAGCAGGGCATCCGTTGGTGCGGTGTGAGTCGCCACGCGGTAAGGAAATGTTATGACAACATGGTTCGATTCTCTGTTTCGTAGCTCTGTCCGGGTTGCAGAGAGCGGCATAGGCATGATGGATATGGCGATGCAGACCGTGCGGTCTGCCATCGACCAGCTGACCGGCATCGCCCCCGCTGCACCGCCGGTGCGGCCGCCTCTCAAGGGCCCTGTGACTCTTGATGAAGCCCTCGCGGACCTCTGCAACCGCCTGGTGCGAGTCGCCTGGACGACGCCGTGGCGACCGGAATATGCCGAGGAGCTGAGACGTGAGTTTCTGTTTTCCCTGCAACAGAGCTTTGCCGGGCTCGACCTCTCCGACCCGCGCCAATGGCTTACGCTACCGTTACAATTGCCTCTGTCCTTGGGCACCCTGGCGACTCAGCTGAGCCTGCGGACGCTGTATGCCACAGATGTGGTGGGTCCCAGCAAAGTCTCTGGATTCATGTCGTACATGCTCGATTCGTTTACCGACATCCATGTCATGGTCAGTCTGCAGTACAAGGAACAGCTGGCACGGTACCAGAGGCATCTGGAAAGCCAGCCAGCTGATCATGCTGTCAGGCTGAAGCTGGGCAAGATGTATGTGAAGCTAGGGCTCTATCCGGAAGCGGCAAGGGAGCTGGTACATGCGGCGGCTGAGGCAGCGCTGCAGGCAGAAGCGCTGAGCGAAGCGAGCGTGGCCAGTTATCGCGGGGGTGATTATCGACATGCCATAGACTATGCGGTCGGCTCCCTGCAATCTAATCCCGACAGCGTGCGCACGCGCTTCTGGCTTTGGCTAGCGGCACAGCAACTCGGCGGGTATCCGGCGGCAGTGCCGGAGCAATGTCGGATCGAGGTGCAAGCCGGGCGAGATACCCCGAGTGTCGTATTCGAAAATGTCGCTGCTCACATTGGGCTCGACAAAACAGCTGCCGGTCGGGGTACGGCCATTTTCGACATTGATGGCGATGGGTACCTTGACGTCATCATCTCCTCAGGACACGCTGGCTGCTCGGTATACCATAATAATGGGGATGGAACCTTCACCGACGTGACGATCGGCTCTGGCCTCGAAGAGTGCGTCAACACGTTCATCATTGCTGTCGGCGACTATAACAACGATGGCCTGGATGATCTCTACATCACCCGTCTCGGCTTCTACGTAGGCGAGAGCATGCTGTTGCGCAATAATGGCAACGGCACGTTCACCAACGTGACAGCCGAAGCCGGAGTCGGGTGCTGGGGACCGAGTTTTACCGCACACTGGGTTGACTACGATTGCGACGGCTATCTGGACCTGTTTGTCGCCAACAATCTTGCCACCTTATTCGACCGCAAGAATCCGAATCGCCTTTTCCACAACAACGGCGATGGCACCTTTACTGAGGTGTCAGCTCAGGCAGGCCTGGTCACGATGGTCCCGACCATCGGGAGCGCCTGGGGCGACTACAACAACGATGGCTATCCCGATCTGTTTCTGAGTAGCGGTGTGGGTAGGTCGCAACTGTTCCGTAATAACGGCAATGGGACGTTCACGGATGTGAGCCACGAGGCGGGTGTCGATGCCATCCTCTTCGGTTCCGTAGCGTTTTGGTGCGATTATGACAACGACGGCTGGCTAGACCTGGTGCAGCTCACCTGGTCTCCCGAAGAGCATGTTTTGCATACCCTTATCCATGGCGAGGGCCCTCCAGAGGGCCAGCCCATGCGCATCTACCACAATAACCGCGATGGCACGTTCAGCGTGAAAAACCGAGAGCTCGGGATTACGGGCTGCTGGGGCACCATGAGCAGCAATGCCGGTGACTTCAATAACGATGGCGCGATTGACTTCCTGCTCGGCAATGGTGATCCGCATATGAACCGCACAGAGCCGCAAATTCTTCTGGAGAACGACGGCACAGGCAGGTTCAGAAATGTGACATTTGCCGCCGGATTGCCTTTTCACGGGAAAGGGCATGGCGCCAATATGGCGGACCTCGCGGGTGATGGCAGATTGTGCCTGATGATGGCCTCGGGAGGAGCCTATCCGGGTGACTTGATCACGACTTCGGTGTTCCGTCCCACGAAGCTGCCGGGTAACTATTTGAATGTTAGGCTGGTCGGTACAAAGAGCAACCGCAACGCCATCGGCGCCCGAGTACGCCTGGATGCGGGTAGAAAAAGCCAGCACAGGCTGGTGGGAGGTGGCAGCGGCTTCGGTTGTCTGCCGTATGAGCAGCACTTCGGCCTCGCCGCGCTCCGGGAGGCTGACGCTCTCGACATTGTTTGGCCCAGCGGACTGACACAGCGGATCGAACGTCCACCCATCAACACCACGATTCGGATCACCGAAGGGAAATCTGGTTGGGAAGAGGTCTACCCATCACCAATACGCCTCAGGGCTGCGGCCATATGAGCAGCTCCTCACTTCCGTGTAGTACCAACCGCTATGATGGTCAGGGCCGCATGCTACTTCTCCGTAGCCAGTGGTAGATCAAAGATTGAGCGGTCGTGTAGACGCCAGCTCACCAGAAAAGAGATGCCCCCGGCTATGATGCCTGGCAGCAGGAGCATATGCTAGCAGCCGCTCATATCCGCAACGAGCAGCAGACCGCTCCAATACCCCTTCACAATCGCACCGAACATCACCACCATACCAATGAGGATATAAATTTCTGGTTGCGGCACGACCGCGGGGTAGAGCGCATGGAGTCCAAACCCGAAAGCGCCACCGAACATGGCACCCATAAAAAGGGTCGGAGCAAACAACCCTCCAACGGCGCCGGAACCGAATGTAATGGAAGTAGCCACCATCTTCAAGAGCAGCAGAACTATGCAGCGCTCAAAGTTCATCCGGCCATCCAGACCTGCAACGACGACATCATAGCCTGTCGACATCACATGCGGGTAGAAAATCCCGATACACCCGACGAGAAAGCCGCCGATTGTGACCCGGATAGCAAGCGGCCATCCCTTGGGAAATAGCTGTTTCGCCACATCAAACATGCGGATGAACACATGCCCTGTAGGAGCTGCCACCAACCCCATCAGTGGGGCTATAACGAGCAGCCCCGTCAGGGTCAGCGGCTGCGGGTGATACGACAGCCCAAAAGGGTATTCCCATCCAAGAATGGCAGTCTGGGTCAGGTATCCAACCACAGCCGCAATACCGATGACCGGGAGATCGCGATCAAAGTGTGCTCCGAACAGCTCAACGGTCAGCAGAACCCCACCGGCTGGCGAGCGAAAAGCGCCCGCGATGCCGGCGGCTGCGCCGGCGCGGACCATGGTCTTCAAGGTCTCGGTTTTTACGACAAAGCGCTGGCCCACTTTGCTACCGATTAGCGCCCCCATCTGCACTGTTGGGCCTTCGGGACCGACGGAACCACCGAATGCCAGCACCAGTCCGCTCAGAACCACGTTCAGTATCCGGCTCAATGGGATAACCGCCCCATAATTGTCGAGCGCCTGCGAGACCTCCCGTACGCCGCCGAGCGTACTTGCTGGCACTTTCTGAAGAATGAGTCCAACCAGACATAAGCCTATGGTGGGGACGAGGATGACCAGTAGCAAGCTGATGGGGGCCTGATTGGTTTCAATCCAGCCAAACAGCAGCGCTCCGAAGCGGTCCGCCAGGAAGTGGAAACCTATGCCAGCAACGCCAGCCAGTACACCAATCAGCAGACCGGTATCAAGGTGATGTCTCGGTATGGCAAAGCGTCGTATGTTCATGCGGTTGCCGAACCTGATACGACCTTGGCTTCCGGCTCAGGGAGTGCTATCGAGTCGCCAAGGCCGGCGAACACGTAGCGCTCTCCGAACACTTCGCGCAGTACTGCAAAGGCTGGCTCGCCCGTGCAATGTCCTGGTGCGATACGCTCGACACGCCATACATCGCGCAGTGCGTTGGCGATACGTCGAATTTCCTGCTCCTGGGCCAAAACGAGGTGGAGCCCACCGAAGATACAGAATACCCGTTCTTCGATGTGCCGTGACGCGTCCAGAATGTTTTCGATGCCCGGATGCGAACAGCCAGCGACCAGCACCAAGCCGCGTCGCGTTCGGATGGCAAGGGAGATTTCGGGCATTTCGCGTGTACCCGGTATCTCGGATACAACAGGGATGAGCCAGACATCAGGGGATACCTCGGTCATCTGCTTGATCCACACGAACTGTGCATCCGGCCATGGACTGCCATGGAGAATCGTCTCTGGCGGCTGCCCATCGTAGTATTGCATGTGAGCGGGTAAGGAGGGACACCGTGGATAGAAACTCCCCGGCAGGCTGGAGCCGAATGCCCCGTATGTCTCTGCGGGCGCGTAGATGGCAATCTCAGGATGGACTCGCAGGAGGTGATTAAGCCCACTCGTATGGTCGCCGTGGCGATGCGAGATAACTGTGAAATCGAGGTGCCGCAGGTCGACTCCCATGGCTGCAGTGTTCTCAGCAAAGGTGCGGGCACTATTGCCAGTATCGAAGAGGATACGCTGGCCGTTGAACTCGATTAATGCCGCAAAGCCCCACTCCTTGCGCAACCCCGAGGACGTGCCGAAGGCATCATGCAGAATGGTGATCCGATTCTCTGTCATTCTCCCTCCCCCAAATCTCAGCGCACCGACCCACAGCAAGTGGCCGAATGCCAGCCCCAGTGCCCTCAGAATCGCGTTCTTGCTGGAGCTGCACCAGAAGATAGGGACTGACTTGATATGCACTAACTATTTTAACGGCGCATTCTGTCTGAGAGGCAATGACTCTGCGGATTCAAAAAGGAGGCATGTCGGGGACTAATTTTCGCTATGATACCTTGTAGTGGATGTCTAGGCGCGGTTGTGTCTTAGACTGTGCTCGGCACAGCCCTATAACGCCAGAGCTTGAGCAGAGTAGCGGCTTGTGTCAAGGCTTCTCGTATGGCACGATAACGACGCAGGGTGTCGCTCACCCCGACCGCGGAGGTCAACTCGCTCCCAAGCGACTATACATGTGCATGTGCCACAGAGTCTGCGCCTATGATGCCATTTCCTACCGTGTTTCCCTTTGCCCTGCTCCAAGCGGTAGCCATGTGTATCGCACAGTTATTGGCTGGCTTCTCGTTTGCACTCTCGCTGCACGTGGCCCCCTCTCTGTTTGCTGTAGCCACTGTTGAGCAGTACTACCGACGCACCCGTGTCTTCGACGTTGTGTGGCTCCTTGGTGCCTCTGTCTGGACGGGTATCGCCTGCGGCGCACCCACGCCATACTGGTACACGTCCGGGCCAGATGGAACGCTGCGGATGCTCACGGCCTTGTTGTGTCTGGGAACAATTGGTTTTCAGGGGTGGGCACAGGCAGTGTACGCACGCGCTTTGGCGCGCATGATGATGCTCCTACGAGTACAGGAGGGCATCTCGCAGCTCGTCACCGTAACAGAGGATGGAGAGATGAGACCAGTGCTCCAGGAATCCGTCCCGCGCACGGCGCTATCGGCAGTATCCGTGGCGCTGGGGGGATACGGGGTGCTTTTAGCATGTGCCATAGGGCTGTGGGGGGTGGTGCTTGCCTCTAGGGTGCCAGCGCCCTCGTGGGAAAGTGGGCTGGAGGGGCTTTTCGTCTTGACGCTCTATATTGCGCTCGCAGTAGTTGGCGAAGACCTCATGCATGATGTGTGGTCTGGCACGACTTCCCGGGCAGCGCTGCTGCGTGCGTTTATGTATTACGTCTATATCTTTGAGCAATGGCGTAACTGGTCGATCCCAGGCGCGCTGCTAGCCGTCATGATCCTCTCCATCGCCTTGGTGGTCCAAGGCACCGTCGCCTGGCTGTTTCTGGGGTTCCCAGTGTGGTCTGTAGGGTGCGTAGTATTTGCCACCCTGTGGAATGTGCTGCTGCACCGCCGAGGACGCGTGCGGCAGCGCCTGCCGGTGCCACTGGGTAAGAACTCCTACAGCGTTGTGGACCCACTCTGGGCTCACTTCGTCATGGTGATGCATATTGTCATGGTGTTGTGCCTCATCGCGGACGTGATCGCACTCAACGTCCACATCTACGGAAGGAGAGACTATGCTTATTTGGGAGATGATTGCCTACCAGCGCCGCCACCTCGCCGATCTCTTGGACAATCTCGACGAAGCGCAGTGGCGCACACCGAGCCTCTGCGCGGATTGGACCGTCCGCGAGGTGGTCGGCCACCTGATCACGCCCTTCGCCTGGGGGACGGCGAAGTTCCTACTGCATCTCATCATCGGGGGGTTCAATTTCGATAAGACAATGTCGCAGGCGGCTCAGCAACTCGCTCAGCACCCGACGGATACTCTGGTGGGCACGTTACGGGCGCATGCCGAGACCCAGTGGACCCCGCCCGGCTTGGGCCCCGAAGCGCCATTGACGGATATCGTCATCCATACGCAAGACATCTGTCGCCCCTTGGGCATCCCGCAGAGCGTCGACGGGGAGCGGGCCCGCCGTATCCTCGACTTTCTCGTCAGCCGCAAGGCACGGGTCATCACAGATCCCACCTGGATTGCCGGCCTCCGTCTCGCGCCCGACGATCTCGACTGGGTCTGGGGGGAAGGGCCGGAAGTCAGGGGAACTGCCGAGGCAGTGATGATGGCACTGGGGGGGCGGACTGTGGTGCTCGATGAGCTCACTGGCGCTGGCGCCGACCAGCTTCGGGCACGGTTCGCTGCCCGACAGCAGCCATAAAGCCGCCGTGTGTCCCGTGGGCTTCTCCAGTGCAACCCCTCGACCACCTGCTGGGCGGCTCCTGCTTCGACCGCTCGTATACACTCCTGGGTGCGCTCACAAGCGATGAGGATAGACGGCTTCCCAATCTGCCTTGCCTTCAACAATGCGGATAGATTGATTGTGGGGGAGTTGCTCGAGCCGTTGCGCGCAGCCACTCGGCCAGTGAATTTCCAGCCAGTCGATCTGCGTGGCTGTGCCCAGGCCAAAGTGCTGCTCGTATGGGAGGCACCCGAAGCCCGTCCCTCCTGAGACCAAGCGGTGTTGCGCACGGCCACCCGCCTGCAGCTGGAGCCGAGCCCCAATGGCATCGCGATTGCTGCGTGTCCCCACCAGGCGCACATTGAGGTAGTTACCCAGCAGGCGTTTTGGACGGAATACCGTGGTAGTGAGCAAATCGCCGGGATACAATCCCCCCGAGCCAACAATGAGATGTAAACGACCGTCGCCGGCCAGATCAGCCATATTAGCGCCATGGCCCTTCCCAGTGAACGGCATGCCAGCGGCAAAGGTGACGTTGTGGAAGTAGCAGCCATCGTTTTCAAGCAGCATCGACGCTTCGGTGCGGTCCATGGCAGGATCGCCATTGCCCAGGAGAATATCGAGGTGACCGTCGTTATTGACGTCGCCTATTGTACCACTCATAGTGCCCCAGCAGCCGTTGAGACCGAGTTGTGGCGCGATGTTGGTGAAGGTGCCATCACGGTTATTGCGCCAGACCCGCATCGGTGTGCCCCCACTGGGGCCATGACCTGTGCGCAGCGTATAGATCGCGTCCTGGGGACGTGAGTAGGTGAACTGCACGATGTCGAGCCAGCCGTCATTGTCAATATCACAGCACATACAGCCCGAGCCAATGGCGGGGGTGTCAATGCCTGCCGCCGAGCTCACATCGGTAAACGTGCCATTGCCATTGTTGCGAAACAGTTGGGCATGGCCAAGGTTGCTAATGAACAGATCAGGCAGCCCGCAGTTGCGGAAGTCACCCCATGTGGCGCCGAGGCTGGGCCATGACGTGATGAGTCCCGCTGCCGCAGTAACCTCAGTAAAGGTGCCGTTGCCGTTGTTGTGGAAGAGGCGATTAGGGATCTTGCGGTCGAAGAGGCCACCCAGGTTATTGACGACGAAGAGATCGAGATACCCGTCTCCATCGTAGTCAATCCAGGTTGAGGTGAAGGCCGGCCCCCATATGCTCAGCCCCGCTTCCTCGGTGACATCGGTGAAGGTCCCGTCACCGTTGTTGCGCATCAACTTGCCTGGGCTGTTAAAGAAGCCGAGGCCAGAAATAAACAGATCGGGCAGGCCGTTGTTATCGTAATCGCCCACGGTCACGGAAAAGGTGTAGACGCAACGGTCGAGCCCCGAGCCCGTCGAGATGTCCGTGAAGGTGCCGTCGCCATTGTTGCGGTACAGCGAGCATCCAGCATGGGCCCCGGCAATCACGACGTCGAGGGCGCCATCACCATTCGAGTCGAAGACCGCCGTGCCGCGTCCGCCGGATGTTTTATCGAGGCCAATCGCTGCCGCCACCTCCTCGATTTCAAGCGTGGTCGGATGATAGCCCGCCACGACTTGCATACGTAGTTCCTGCGGCACTGTAGCCGGGTAGCCACCGACTTTCTGGGCTGCCAGCCAGAGCCAGTAGCGCGCCCGCTCGTCGGTCATATCTTGCTCAAGACAGGTCACGCCATGGTGGATCGCGTGCGTGTACTCACCGAGACGATAGTTGGCCACCAGGCTCTCGTAATGCGCCCGTCGCTGCATGGTAGGATCTTGCATGGCGGTCTCGAGCTCGGCGACCGCCTCGCGGAAGAGCCCACACTTCATGAACGTGCGGCCGAGTTCAAGACGAGCCCCCATGTCGTTGGGCGTCTGTCGCAGATACTGCTGATAGCGCTGCAGTTCCTCCCCGTAGTGTAAGCTGAAATAGACGTGGAGATCACTGAAAACCTCCGTCACGAAATTGAAGAAGTCGCCCCACAGCTCGGGGCGGACCACCTCCAGGGTGACCAGGGCGCGCAAAGCTTCCTGCACGGTCAACGTACTCATCGCTACAGGAAGTTGCAGGGGGAGAGCCAGCCAGCGACGCGGGTTCCACAGCATATCGCGCGGCAGGCTGCGGGAGGCCGCGTCGAGCGCGTCTCCCCACCAGGTTGTAGGATGTCGGTTGCTGGCGCGGACGAGACGGAGCAAACGGTTCGCCAGCTCCGAGGATGCCGCTTCGATGTCCATAGGTCCCGCCACTGGTGCCTGCGGCGCTCCGGTTCCAGGGGCCTGCCCGGCGAACTGCGCGAGCACCGCCTGCACCTGCTGCAAGGTCGCATCGACGCTTCTGAGGCCGTTTTCCATCATCTGACAGGAGAAGTGCCAGACATCGCGCCAGACGGAGTCCTCAAACGACCGCATATGGTGCTTCCTCTCTGTAGGGCCATCACTCCGCCCAGGATGCGATGCCACCCCTACGGCTTTGGCATCGTGTAATACACCGATTCGACGGGGCACCCGAAGCTCGGAGTCTCAGCCCGCGGCGGCGTCTGGCCGGCGAGCAAGGCTTCAATTGCAGTGTCCAGATACGGGACGAACTCGGGATCCTGCGGGTACTTGAAGTTATCGATCGCCCCGCGGTAGAGCAGGCGGCATTGCGGATCGAGGAGGAACACACGCGGCGTCTGCGAGACCAACCAGGCCTGGGCCACCGCCCGCTCCGCATCATGCACTATGGGAAACCGTAGCCCCCGCTCGGCGACGGTAACGCGCAGCATTGGCGCACTTTCGTTTTGACGCGAGGCGACAGCCAGGAGTCCCACCCCAGGGTAGCGTTCGGGCAGCCGGTTAAGGTAGTCGTCGTAGCGCCGGCAATGCGAGCAGATGCCCGACCAAAACACGACCACAGCCGCTTTGCGCCCTGCCAAGAATGACTGCGGGGACAGGCTGCCACCATCTAAGAGCGGCAGGGTAAAATCCGGCATGAAGTATCCAATACTTTGTCTTTCCTGCACGTTTATCATCGGTGTTCCAACCTATAGCTCAGGCGGCCTTGGGAAATTGGGGGCTGGCCAGTATGCTGGTAATTTGCTCCTGGTGTGCTTGTTCATGCAGCCACAGAGTACGCATAAGTTGGGGCACCGTTTGGATGCCAAACAACGGGTGTTGGTGCCGCATGTTATCATAGTCAAGGGACGGGTTGACCGCAAACAGGGTCTCCGTTTCGCACAACATTGCACCCAGTTCTTCGCAGAGTTCCGCCTTCATTCTCCCTCGGCGTGGCAGCATGACATCCGGCGCCTGCGCCGGGAAGGGCACGTTCCGCACGACATACTCGCGAACGCTCGCCGGGATAACCCCACTGAAGACGGTGAGGGGCACTTCGAGCCATGGCAGGACACCCTGCGGGATACAGGCGGGGCGCGCATTGAACTCAGCGAACGAGCGATAGAGATACGGAGTCTGGCCAGCCTTCGCCCGTGCGATCAGGATCGCCATGTCCCCCCGGAGGACCCGTTCGGCCAAGATAAGGTGATCCACCTGTTCCTCAACGGACCATTGGTCCGGTTGAGGTACGTAGTCGAGTTGTTCCTGCGAGAGATCCTGAATCATGGCTAAAGTGCGCGAGCGTACAGCGCGTAGTTGTGTCAACTCCTCTTTGACCATGCTCTAGTCCCTCCAAGAGTGTGCGTATCCCTAGAGAAAACCCCGCGTGGAAGCGTATCCGCCTCCAGAGGGCCATTGCCTGCATTACTATATGTAGAGACCACCGTCAACGGTGAAGACCTGCCCGGTGATGTAGGACGCGTCCTCAGACAGAAGAAATTTCACGACCTTAGCCACCTCGTAGGGTGCGCCAATCCGTCCCATGGGAATCTTGGCTAGCACCTGCTCCCTCTGGGTCGACACGGTTGCCAGCATATCCGTGTCGATGTACCCCGGGGACACGGCGTTGACCGTCACCCCGTATTTCGCCACCTCTTTTGCCAGTGCCTTGGTAAAGCCGATGATGCCGGCCTTGGAGGCAGCATAGTTTGTTTGACCAGGAAGCCCTGTTTGGCCGCTTACTGAAGTAATATTGACGATCCGCCCACGTTTCTGTTTCATAAAGCCATACACCACGGCGCGCGCAAAGTGGATAGTCCCGTACAGATTGGTTTCGATCACCGCCCGCCAGTCATCTTCGTGCATCAGGGCTAATGGCTTATCGCGTGTGATACCAGCATTATTCACCAGCATGTCGATCGGACCAAAGCACTCCTTCACCTCGGCCAGCATTGTCTTGGCACCGTCGAAGTTGGTCACATCCTGTTGAAAGCCCACCGTTGCACCGCCGTGCTCTTGCACTTCCCGACAGAGGCTGTCGGCGGCTTGGCGATTGCTATGGTAGGTGAACGCGACTTTCGTGCCACTGGACGCCAATTCCAGCACGATGGCGCGACCAATGCCACGACTGCCACCAGTAACCACCGCCACATGCGCTGTGCCTGACATGCTTCGGCTCCTTTACCCCACAAGAGAATTCACCCAACCGGAACAGAGGCCGCACTCTCGGACCTTTGCACTTCCTCCTTGTTCTTGGTGCCAAAAGACAGCTCGGCGTATGCCACACGTTGCCCCTCAACTGTCGCAACGGCTTTGACCATACCACCAACGGAAATCGCTTTGATAATCGTGACCTCGATCTGCAGTTGATCGCCGGGGACGACCGGTTTCAGAAAGCGGACTTTGGCCCCGCCGAAGAAGAACAGGGTCTGGTTGTCGTCAAACACTCTCCCGGCCGCTTCAGCACTCTTGCGGAAGAGGATGATTGCAGTTTGCGCCATACTCTCGATGATGAGCGCCCCAGGCATGACTGCTATGTTTGGAAAGTGGCCTAAGAAAAAGATCTCATTGCCCGTGATATTCTTGATGGCGACGACCCGTTTCCCGGTCTCCAGGGAGAGCACTCGGTCCACCATCAGGAAAGGATATTTTTGGGGCACCAGGGTTTTGATCTCCTCAAATGTGATCACCATAGCCTCCCTTTAGACCATTTCACATCGCTTCTCGGCCCACGGCGGCCGAGAACTTTACACGCTGGTACCGCGCCTATCGCGGCTCCCATCGGCGCGTTGGAACGAGGCGTGGAACAGGGGGGGGACAGGCTCCCGCAAAGGCAGTAGGCCCACCGGCCCCCGTGCCACCCGAAATGCATCGAAGAGTGCAAAGGCGCTTGCCGTGCGCTCGGCATCAAACAGTTGACACACAATGACCCCCGTTCTGGGATCGCGTGGATCACCGATAAACATCGGTTCGCCGCCGAGATAGCACTTCGCCGGTGTCTGGTAGATGTCGCCGGCACTCCCCTCGGCCCAACTGGCGTGCACAAGCTGATTAAAAAATTTACGGCCATACCGGCCCGTTGCCCCAATGCCGAGCATCCAGAAATCACTGGACGGCAAGGTAGCGTGCCGCGGATTCAAGGCGGGGAAGTCAGGGGCGAAGCGATAGTCGATCGCGTGCCGTGCGATGATGGTGCGACTTTGCACGTCAACGACGAAGCGCACCGGTTGCGCTTCGCTCACCTCAGTAAAGAGGTCAGGGAGCACCTGGTACTGGTCATAGACCGGCCGGTCGTACTCCACAACGTCCACCGTCAGACGGTTGTCGGTTTCAAAGCAGTTGAGCAGATGCAGACAGTAGCGCTGACCGATCGGGATCGAGGCAATCTCGTCACCCGTGGCGCGCGCCACAATGAGCAAGCGGCTACCACGCTCCGGCTCCCAACTGAGAGCCTCCATGAGGGTCAGACCATCATGCAGCAACGCTTCCAGATTGAGGAGGTACGGACTCAGATAGAAGATCATATAGTTCGGGCTTAGACCGCAGTCGTGTACCGAACAGGGATACTCAAGCTGGAAGCGTTTGCGATACAAGAGTCGTACCGGCGTGTCAAAGCGATAGACGTCGAGCCGTGGCCGCGTCGGAGAGAAGGAAATGCCGAAATTAAACATCTCCCCAGTCGTAGAATCAAACTTTGGGTGCGCGGAAAATGGACTGATGTCGTTCAACCGCCCACCGAAGGTGCAGGGACCACGCGTCTCGAGCGTCACCGGATCGAGTTCCCATGGTAAACCCTGTTCGCCGAAGGCGAGGAGCATTCCATAATACGGATAGACACTCACGTTCCCGGGTGACTCGAGCGCCATCCCGCGCTTCATCCGATCAGCGGCAAAGGCGGTCCCGAACGTCCGAAAAATGGGGTGACCGGCCTTTTCTTCAGTGACGAACTTGTGCGTTCTCACAAAGCGATTGGTGAAATGGACGCGATCACGCTCGAACCGCAGGGCACACACCATGCCGTCACCATCGAGCCAGTGGCGGTACTGCCATCCTCCCCGTGTGAATCGGGCCGGGCCATTGAGATAATACGTCCCCCGGACGAAATCCGGGATCTCGCCGGTGATGGCTTCAATCGTGTACTCCTGCTCGCACGGGTTAAGCGAGAAGGCCCGCTCGAGCAGCGGCGCACAATCTTCCATGTGACACCTCCTCATCCTGCGGCAGCGACGCCTGCCCCTGAGACTGTCTGCGGTTCCGTCTGCAAATGACCAAGGACAAAGGGGTCGAAGGACCAGGCAAAGGGCTCTGTCATCCCAGCGCATTGGACATAACGGTCATACATCGCATCCGGATTGAAGTAGAAGTTTTGTAAATCTATCCCCTCGACAAAGGCTCGATTGGTGAGTACGCGTTCGTCTGCCAACACCACAGAGCTCACATAAGCAACGATGTACCGTGCCAACTCCCTGAGATTGGCAAGCTGCTCGTCAAGAATGCGCGGGGCTTCCGCGACCGAGATGCCGACACGGTAGAACGTGCTCTCAGCGGTGCGTAAGGCACCAATCGCGGTGAAATCGTGGAAGCGCGGCGCCTGTGAGGGTTGGCACTTCACTTTCTTCCATTGGTAATAGGCGCTGATGAACGCTTGCAGATGCGTGTTGATCGCCCCCAGCCGGGCAAACCTGCCAAGGTACGACAGCGCAAACAGACGATGTGTCGCCAAGTCATTGATAAACGGGAAGACGAAGAAGGAAAAGTAGACCGACAGCTCCCAGGTGTATTTGAGTATGAAGGTTTCCTGATCACCAAGCGCATCGTAGCTGACAGCGTAGGTCGGCAGGAGTGATTCATAGATCGAACGCATGATCAGTTCGTAGAGCTGGCACTTACCAACCAGCTCAGCGGTGTCTGTGGTCAGGATGGCGTCGGTGATCAACGTGTTATGAAAGCCAATAAAGTCACTGCCGGGGCTGTAGAGAGGATCGGTGAACCGTCCTGCATCACCTGAGAGCGCCCACCGCGATGGGTGTATGGTCTGTACACAGCCGTAGGAGAAATCCTTGAACGAGCCGTGGTCGAGGATCTTCCGGGAGGGCAGGTCGCGGGCGAACAGTGGAAACTCCTGGCACACCCACTCAATCAGCTTCTGCGGCGTGGCAACACGCTCGCGGGGAAAGACCGTATTGTCGTAGACAAGGCCGAGGCTCGTCTTGCCTTGCAGCGGAATGACCCAGAGCCAGAAACCCTCACCCATAAAATGGTTCGTGGCCAGCCAGATGGGCAAGTGCCCGATGGCGGCACGCTCTTTGCGCAACCGAATCTCTTTAGGTGAGCGGTCTGTGAGTTTGTCAATATTGACGAGACCCTCGACCCAGAGGAAAGACGTCCCGTGGCGGATGGGGTTGAGTTGCTCCAGGCCCAGGCGCTGCGCCAGGAATTTGCCACGCCCTGAGGTATCCACTATCCAATGGGCTTGCACTGCCCTGGTACTGCCATGCACTGTGAAAGTGAGCGAGTGGAGGCCGTCGTCTGAGAGGGCAACCTCCAGGTCTGTGACCGGGGCGTAGAACGTGAACTGCGGGTTCTGAGAGTTCACGCGTAAGAACTCGGCTTCGAGTTTGTTGCGGTCGAGCTGATAGGTAGCGATATTGGAAAACGTGCCGAGATATGCCTGGCCGTAATCCTCAAAACAGTCATTGTCCCGCCCGGCACTTTTCCAGTAGAAGCGCAGATTGTACTTCATGAAGTGCTCGCGGAGTAGGTGTTCTTCCATGTCGAGCACCTTCGAGAAGTAATAGCCTCCCACCTGGGAGAGGGCCTCGCCGACCTTCTGATGCTTCGGTGGAATCTCCGTGCGTTTCTCCACTACAAGGATCGTCTTGTCGGAGGCGAGGAGAAGCTGCCGCGCCAGGGAGAGTCCGGCCAGTCCTGCGCCAATGATTACGACATCGTACCGTTCTCTTAGAGGCATATCTCCCCTTTCCGGCTATGACTCAGCGTCATGTAGACTGCTATCTCGTGTGTAAATCTAGCGTCTCAAATCCGAGCACTGAAAGCTCGTCAATTGGTAAAACCCGAATAAGCCCGCGTCGAGGCACAGCTTACCCACAACATCAAACCAATACCTGAGGCAGAAGAGCAGACTATTGTTTTCCTCTCAGGCGAAGTAACGAATGGCATAGACCCTGGCGCGGACACAACCGCGGGCCACCCCCAGGCGCAGGCCCCAGCGGGAGGACGGCTGGGGGGCACGAGGGGTGCGCACGGGGGTAGTGGCAAAGGCCGTTTGCATTTTCCTATACTCCTGGCGGCGTTACTGAAGGGTGGCATGGGCCTCCGGCACCTTATTCTTGATCGGAGGGATCTGCTTGATGAACGCGATGACCGCCTTCATGTCGCTGGA
>AR_comb_assmDRAFT_10077221_pt1 | contig 28908 bp, 27 predicted proteins | sample ArasoioldDNA_FD_10543 | JGI IMG/M metagenome (IMG submission 10543) | reverse complement strand
AAAGGGCCGTTGAGCATATGCTCGGGGAGCCAGAGCGAATCGAACCCCAGCCGTTCGAGATCATCCACTAACTGTGGGAAGGTGTCGAGCGTCAGGTCTGCCTGGCCTCGACATGCAAATCCGAACCGGACCTTCATGGCCCTTCCTCCCTAGGACTGCGAGGACACTGCTGGATGCCTGGCAGGCCTACCGGCGGTCTGCCTTGCCGGCGAATCCCTTCCCGTAGCCTGCTTCGTATGCCGCCCAGGCTCCGGCGACCCTGCCGCTGAACAGCGCCGGGCCAAGCATCGTGCCTTCCAGTCCCGCCTTACCGTTAATGTGTCCTCCGGCCATGCCCGTAAGCTCTCCCGCGGCGTACAGGCCTGGAATAGGCTCGTAGTGCTTATCCAGCACCTGGCAGCACAGGTTGGTCTTGACGCCACCAAAGTTCTTGCGGGCCAGCGGCACGTAATGTAGGGCGTAGAAGGGGGGTACGGCGATCTGCTTCCTCCCCTTGAGCGGACGATGGCAGGCAGGGTCGTGCGTCAAGCCGTCGGCGATGGCACGATTGTACTGGCTGAGCGTCTCCACGAAGGTCGTGGAGGGCACGCCCCACTGGTCACCAAGCGCGCCCGGCGCAGGCGCCTGCTTAATGTGCGGTGAGGTTTGCAGGAGTGCCTGGACCTTCGCAGAGTCCCTGTTTGAGGTGCCGGGTATGTAATAGTAGGGGTCGCTCACCGTGAGGCTGTCAGCCATGGTGCTGTCAATAATGGACCAGCATTCCGCTGGCTCCTGCGCCATGACCGCGCGGCTACCCGACGCCCCGCCCGTGAGGTTCTCGTTGTGGAATCTGATTCCCTGCATGTTCACCCAGACAGCGTCGGGGATGCCGCGTACCACGAGCCCGCGCCTGTTCCTGGGGTCGCGATGGTCGGGGACAGCGTAGACGTAGAACCAGATGTCTCCCATATGCGTCAGCACGCCGCCAAGGCGCTGCACCATCCTGTGCCCGTCTCCCGTCGCACCTACGTGCGAGCCTGCGAGCACGCGGTGCCGACGCAGGTCGGGACGGTACGTGTACACCATGTCAAGATTCGAGGCGAACCCCCCTGTCCCCAGAATGACTGCCCTGGCAAAGAAAGCCTGCTCCTCACCGGTCTCCTGATGCACCGCGGCCACACCAGCGACCCGGCCGTTTTCGACGATGAGATCGTGCGCTGCCATGCCGGGGACCCAGTCGGTCAGCCCCCGTGCCAGCGCGTGCTTATACAGGGCATGCCACAGCCCACCACCACCGCCGACCGGTTGGTGCCAGCGTGGCACGCTGTTGCCTTCCTGTTGATGGAGGTCGTCCCACTGCACACCGAGTTCGATCCCCCACTCGTAGAGGTCCGCATTCGAGTGTTCGATATAGAACCGCGCCCACGCCTCATCCGCGGCACCCTCACCCCACGTAATCCAGTCGTCGAAAGCCAGGTCTGGTGAGTCTTCGAAGCCCTGCTCGCGCTGCAGCCGTGTGCCGACGCAGCTACAGCCGCCGCCAGAAATGGCGGCAGCGCCGCCCAGGTGTGCCTCCTTTTCGATGACCATGACCTGGGCTCCCGCCTCATGCGCCTCCAGCCCCGCGGCGACGCCGACTGCTCCAGAACCGACAATCAAGACATCTGTCCGCCTCGACTTGCGTGCAGGCATGTGCATCACTTCTCCTCTAGGCGAAAGGCCGCATGTGGCCGTGCGACCGTGAACTCCTGGGATGCAGCTGGCACAAGTGTATGTCGCGTCCCCGCAGTCCCCTCGGCGCGCCACACGCCGATGCTCGGCGCCCCTGGCGCACTTGCGGGCATGCGCCTTGGGAGCTTCCGGGAGTTCATGGTGCGCCAGCTTCATGGCATAGTGCTGTATGCTGCTGCACCTGTACCTACAAACGTGCATCGGCTGAGACGTACGGCCGGCGCAGGCCGGCCTGCTCCATGACGGGCAGGACATCGCTGATCCAGTAGGCGAGTTCTGCCTCGTAATTGACCCAACTCAACACCACCCCATCCAGCCCCATGGCGGTGAGGTGTACGAGTCAGTCGACAATCTGCTCTGGGGTGCCGAGCAGAAGGTAACCGCCCCAGCCGGGGCTGCGCAAACGCTCGTCCGGGCCCGGTGGGCCGGCCTGGCGTCGGCCGCGCGCCAGGTTGGCGACCGCGTCCCAGTCGCCTTTGTCGAGGATGTAGTAGCGGGCATAGTCGATGGCGTCCTTTTCCGTGGGACGGCACACCACCGAGCACGCAGTCCACACCTGGAACTCCCGCCCGAACTCCTCGCGGCCAACTGCACGTTGGGTGCTGATGCGGGCGGTCGTCTCGTCATCGGCGTCCTCAGCGATGCTGGTGAAGACCATGTCCGCGTACTTCGCCGCGAACCGAGCGCCGGTGGCGGAACTGCCGGCGTTCATGATCGGCGGGAAGGGCTTCTGGATGGGCTTGGGCTGATGGAAACCCTTAATGATATTGAAGAAACGGCCCTGGTAGTCGAATTCGTCCTCTGCGACCCAGAGCCGGCGGATGATCTCCAGCCACTCGGTGGCATAGTCATAGAGCGTGTCATGTTCCATGACGGGTGCGCCGAACATTAAGAACTCAGGCTCGTACCAACCGCACACGACGTTGAGTGCGAAGCGCCCGTTCGAGATGTGATCGATGGTGGTGGCTTGTTTGGCCGCTACAATAGGATGGACTGTCGGCACGTGCGACGTCGAAAAGACGCCCACCTGCCGCGTGGCCGCCGCCAGCCCGGCGGCCCAGGTGTACGTCTCGAAGCAGGTGCCGTTGAAGTTGGTCTTGCCCCCAAAGCCCTTCCAGCGGGCCACCGGTACCAGGGCCTCGATCCCGGCGCGGTCAGCCATGACAGCAATGTCCAGGTTGTTTTGCCAGGTAGGCTGCAGGTGTCCTTCGGCCGTGGTGGCAGCACAGCCGTTGCTGACGTTGAGCCCGAACACGCCCAGCTTGAGCCGGTTGTCATTGAACAGTGCATGCGCCATGCTCTGACCTCAGTGTCCCCAGGGTACAGGCTCTATTTGAAATACGGGATGACGTAACGGCCAAACAACTTGATGGAATCCATGATGCGTGCGTGCGCCAGGTTCCCCATCTGCATGAAGCAGAGGACCTGGTCTATGCCGACCTCCTGGTATTTCTTCAGCACCTTGATGACAGTATCGGGAGTGCCCATGGCGAACGCACCGGATTGTATGTGATCCTGGAAGGTCTTGCCGGCGCGCTCTTGCTGCACGGCTGACACCGCGAACTTGTAGGAATCGGGTACCTGGCGTCCCTGCCAGGGGGCGTAGAGCTTCTCCGCCATATTGACGAACCAGACTCCTTCTGGCCCGGCGAATTCATGGGCTTCCTCGTCGGTCTCGGCACAGTGCGTCAGGCAGAGCGCCGCGATCTGGTTGTTGACAAAGCTCCCCACGGGCTTGGCATGCTTGATCCCCTCGCGGTACATGCTGACCCGCTCAGTCATTTGTGCGTACCCGCCCAGGTTGAAGCAGAGGGCGCCCAGCCCCATTTCCCCGGCGGCCCGGAAGCTGTCGGGCTGGCTACACGCGACCCACAGGGGCGGATGGGGTTTCTGCACCGGCTTGGGGATGACCGAACGCGGCGGGATCTGGTAGAAGCGTCCCTCGTGAGAGAAGGGGTCTTGTGTCCACATCCGAGGGATCATGCCAATGGCTTCTTCCCACTGGGCTCTGGTCTCCTCCGGATCGACCTGAAACCCGTCCATCTCGATCAAGGTCGTGGAGCGTCCGGTGCCCAGATCCACCCGGCCATCACTGACGATATCGAGGACGGCGGCGCGCTCAGCCACCCGTACCGGATGGTTGTACTGGCCTGGCAAGAGGGCTACGGCGTGGCCAATGCGAATGCGCTTGGTGCGTTGGGAGAGGGCCCCGTAGAGGACTTCCGGGGCCGAGCAGTGGGAAAATTCCCGCAGGAAGTGGTGCTCAACCGTCCAGAAGTACGCAAAGCCGACCTCGTCAGCCAGTTCCACCTGGGCCATCACCTGCTTGTAGCGCTCCTGCTCGATACCGTCATAGTGGGGTTCTGGCACCTGGATTTCATACATGAGCCCAAACTGCATGATGCTGTCCTCCGTATGCGGAGCTGTGCTCACCTTGGGCATGAAGCCAGACAGGGATGGCTTCATGGCGTATCAACGTGTATTCTATGCCCAGGCGTGGACGACTTACAAGCAGAAGCTGTGGTCCTGTGAACAGAGAACGGAGAAGCGGATGAAATATGACGTCGTTATCATCGGTGCTGGGTCCGCAGGGTGTGTCCTGGCGACCCGTCTGACGGAAGACCCGCAGCGTTCAGTGCTGCTCCTGGAGGTAGGACCAGACTATACAACGCTGGAGCACTACCCTGATGATCTCAAGTATGGCTATGATCAAACCGCCTCAGCAGTCGACGCGCCACACAATTGGTCCTTCGTGGGCATCCCAACCCCCCAGCAAGGCGCCTCGATGCCCGTGCCACGCGGGAGAGTCGTCGGGGGCTCCAGTGCCATTAATGGGCAAGTGTTTTTGCGTGGTGTCCCCGAAGACTACGACAACTGGGCGGCTCTGGGCAACGACGAATGGACCTTCCGCCAGGTTTTACCCTACTTTCGCAAAGCGGAAACGGACACGGATATCCGGGATGACGTGCACGGCAGCGACGGTCCCATTCCGGTGCGTCGCCATAAGCCCGAGACCTGGATGCCGGCGCAGCGGGCCTTCTACGATGCGTGTCTGGCGGCAGATTTCCCCGCCGACCCTGACATGAACCACCCTGATTCCATGGGGGTGGGGCCTATCCCGATGAATAATCCCGACGGTATCCGCATGAGCACGGCCTTGACCTATCTCAACCCCGTGCGTCATCGACTCAACCTGACCGTCAGAGCGTCTGTGCTGGTGCGGCGTCTCCTGTTTGCGGGCAAACAAGTCACCGGCGTAGAAGTCGAAAGCGGTGGCGCGCGGTTTATCGTCGAGGCGGCGGAGGTCATCCTGACCGCGGGGGCCATCGCCTCGCCACAACTGCTGATGCTCTCGGGTGTGGGGCCAGCAGAGCATCTGCGGAGCCTGGGTATTCCAGTGCTGCATGTCTTGCCCGGGGTCGGGCAAAACTTACGCGACCATCCGAATGTGCGGGTGCCGGTGCGGGTCAAAGACGACTTCCCCCTCGACCCCAAGGCGCCCAGGACGCAACTCGCCCTGCGCTACACCGCCCAGGGCTCCAGCGACCGCAACGACATGCAAATCCTGCAGTCCTCCTTTTCCTCGCCGATCGGCGGCGACCCGCTGCAGGCGGAGGGCATTCGCTTCACCTGCATTCTTGAGCTGGCAGTCGGCGCCGGTGAACTCCAGCTCGTTTCCACCGATCCCACCGTGCAGCCACGCCTGGACTATCGCTATCTGGAGGATCCCTGGGACCGGCAGCGCTTGCGTGATGCCGTACGACTGTGCGCCCGCTTGCTCGAACACGAGGCCTACCAGGACATCGTCGCGGAGCGCCTGGAGCCTTCGGACCAGGCCTTAGCCTCCGACGGGGCGCTAGACGACTGGTTACTGCACCGTGTGACCACGACGCAGCATATCTCCGGCACCTGCAAGATGGGACCCGCATCAGACCCCCTGGCGGTGGTAGACCAGCACTGCCGGGTGCATGGACTCACCGGGCTGCGCGTCGCCGATGCCTCGGTCATGCCGGATGTCATTCGGGCCAATACCAACGCCACGACCATTATGATTGCCGAGCGCGTGGCTGATTTCGTACGCCAGGGTAGGTAACAGAGGAGCATAGTAATGCGTATAGGTGTGAGCTTTCCGACCGTCGAAATTGGCGCTGACCTGGCCATAGTTCGTGATTTTGTGCACACCGCGGAGGAACTCGGCTACACCCACCTCCGCATTCTGGATCACGTACTGGGGGCTGATCCGCAGTTTCACCCAGAGGTGCCGGTGTTTTACTACACGCATGAAAGTGTCACCCACGAGCCCTTCACCCTCATGGCCTATCTGGCGGCCCTGACGACCCGTATCGAATTAACCACGGCCATTATTATTTTGCCGCAACGGCAGACCGCCCTGGTGGCGAAGCAAGCCGCGGAAGTGGATGTATTGAGCGGTGGACGCCTGCGCCTTGGTATCGGTGTCGGCTGGAATCCCGTGGAATACGAGGCGCTCGGTGAGGATTTTCGGACCCGAGGCCGCCGCAGTGAGGAACAAATTGAGGTGCTGCGCCTGTTGTGGACCCAGGAGGTGGTGACGTATAGCGGGCGGTGGCATCAGATCTCGCACGCCGGGCTCAACCCGCGACCCGTCCAGCGTCCCATTCCTATCTGGATTGGCTCGGGGTTGCCCCAGACGCCGCTGCCACCAGAAGCCGGCATGCGCCGCATTGCGCGGCTGGCGGACGGATGGTTTCCCCTGTTTGATTTGCATGATCAGGGCAGAGCGGTCATTGCCCGCATACGGCAGTATGCTGAGGAAGCCGGTCGTGACCCCAACTCTCTTGGTTTAGAAGGCCGCGTGAACCTGGCTGGCACAGGACCAGATGACTGGCTAAAAGCCATGCAGGGCTGGGAAGCGGTCGGCGCCACTCATCTCTCGGTGTCAACGGGCGGCAAGGTGTTTCACACTCCGCAAGAGCATCTGGACGCGCTACGGCGCTTCAAACACGAGGTGGGGCTGTGAGGTCGCCAGGGGCAATGGCGGCAGTAGCCTGAGGGTGCTACGCGACGAGGATTTCAACCTGGCGTATGGGGACGGTGAGGGGTATCTGACCCTCACCGTCGCCCGTGATCCGCGCCAGCCCCGAGGCCCACAGATAACCGGGGCTGACTGGGAGGGACAGCGGGTGTTGTTGCCCCTGTAACGCTTTCTTGCTATGGTCAATTGAGAGATATATCCTGTGACAGATATGTGCAGGGAGGTGTGCTCTCGAAGGAGGCTGTATGGAAGTGGCGATTCATTTGCCGGATGATGTGGCGGCGATGCCGTGGGAGGAGGTCCCGCGCCACTTAGTCGAAAATATTGCTCTGGAGTGATATCAAGAAGGCTGGTTAAGTTCTAATCGGGTTGTAACCACTCTCCCAATTCCCATTGTACTGATAGCCCATCCATCTGTATGGTGATAACATCTGGGAAGTCATCGTCAGGCTGAGAAACAATACGCACCCGGGCTGCGAACGATCGATAGGCAGCGAGGAATGCCTGGAAGATACTTTGTTCGTACTGGCACCGCTTGAGATTTCGAGGAGACAAGGGCTCCGACCCCCAATGCTGGAAAAGCAGGAGCATCAAACGGCGAGATCAAGCGGCAGGTCGGCAATATCCTTTAAACGTTTTCCGCTTACCATGATATCGAACATTTCTTTGGAATCAGCAGCCGCGAGTTCTTCCAGGGTTTCCCTAAGCTCCGATAAGGCAAAGTGATACACACAGTCAATATCACCTGTTCCAAGGGCGATGGCCGCCAGACGATTAGGCCACGGCTCACCTGTGACCACAACAATATGAGGCAGGCGGCCTTTGCGATTTCGAATAAGGTTGAGGGCTTCTGTGCGGGAGCCTTGCACCCGGTCACTACGGATTGTCCACTTGCATGAAATGCTGGCATGAAGCAAGGGAAGGCCGCCATTAATCTTACGCAGGCTGGCGAGCCTGACGTACTGCTCATCAACGAGAGCGCTACGTGCATTGATTGCGGCATCCTCTTCCAGCTCACGCGTGATGATCACATCGGGCTTGATGATATAATCACTGCCTAAAACCGTAGCCAGTTCAGGGCTCTCCTCGCAGCTCTGGCCAAGGCATTTAAATGTGCATATTGCTCATAGAGCGCGATGACTGCCTGATTGCCTCTTTGTATACGCCATATGCCAGGACGCAGGTGGTCAAGTCTTAAGAAAGTATTTTCAAGGAATTTCCTGCATATCTCTTCGAATTCATTCCCAGACATTTGCCCCGCAAGACGCGCTCCAATGGCTTCTACTCCAATACGTCTGGCAATGCCAATGGCTATATTGGTGCTGATCCTGCTACCCTTGTCGGCGTTGCTTGGCACACCGGTTGCATCTATGCGCAAAATCGAATTCAGAAGAGCAGCATGGAAACTTTTTCGTGCCTCTGAGAAATAGGCTGGCTGTTCCATAAGGAAATAGGCCTATGTCATGAAGGTTTTAGAAGCCCTATGACGTATTCTTCGTGCATCCGCTGCTCTATCATTGAATCGGTTTTCTTTCCAAAGCGCGCGGGCATCATGCGCTTATTTCTGTCCAGGCTGCGCTGCACCACGCCGATCACGTTAAAACCCGTCTCCTGTGCAATCTCGGCCAGGCAATGATGCGTTTGCACGTCGATACCGCGCATAATAGACGGCCCGACAACGACAATGGCGGGAGAATCTTTGCGGAGAACACGATACATTTCCGCCAGCACCGCCTGCATCTCTGTGAAGTATTTCCGCAATATGGATGACTTTTTCCTGTCCCGCTCTGCCAGTTGCTGGATAATGCTTTCTGTCTTGTCCGGCAGCTCCGCATACCGCGTGCTGTTAATCTTTTCTGAACCAATATACCTGGCACGTAGCTCGGTGAGATTGACGACTGACTCGCCTAGCCACACCAGCGGGAACTTATGTGCTCTCATATAGTCAATCGCATTGGCATAGGGCGGCGAGGTGACGATAAGGTCTATGACCTCGTCTCTTAGGGGCATCGACCGTGCATCCCCTGGCAGCGGGGCAGCCAGAGCGCCCCTGGTATCAAGATGCGCCATGCTCTTGATATTTTTCTGGAGCCGCAGGGAGAATTGCTCAAGAGCATTTTTAGGGCTTTTTTCTTTATCGAGATGAGGGCGGCTGTGGGCAAGATCACGGGCACGGGAAACGCCGCCAGACTTCGTGACGATAATCGAGGAAAACGTCAATTCGAGAAAGCGCCGCACCAGAGATACGTCTACAGTTTGAATGGATAGAACCAAGGCTGCGAGTTCACGCTGTGTACTCGGGTAAAACCAATAGTCGATAAATTCCTTTGTACGGCTGTCAAACTTTTGAATGAGCCTCTCAATACTATTTTTGGCTAATAAATCCTGTGCATGCGAGATAACCTTGAGACCGATATCTCGCAAGTCATCTACACTCATAGGGGTTGTCTTTGCCTGGCTGACGCGCAGGGCCAGCGGGTCAATATCTAGACCAATGCCGCGCCGCCCTTCAAGCAAGGCTTCAACTATGGTTGTTCCCGATCCCATCATGGGATCAAGAACGAAGTCGCCAGGAGCGGTGAGGCCACGAATGAAAGCACGGGGCAATTGCGGCGGAAACTTGGCTGCGAAGGCGTGGACATCATGCGAGGCATAGCTGCTGTCTTCACCATGAAAATTGAGCTCACCTGCCAAAAGAGCACTTAATCTTTGCCGTTTACTCACTTCATGGGGCTTGTGGGTTTTGCTGTTGAGAGACGAGAAGAGTTGCAGTTGTTCGTTGCTCGGTAATGCATCAACACCTGCCGGTGTAGAGCTCATGCCTTCCTCCCTGTCTGCACCCACCTCGATCTCTGCGCTATACGGCTTCAAAACACGCCATATCGCCGTAAGGCTTGACCGGCAGTTAAACACTTCGATTATATGGATTTTTTCTAGTTGCTGCAAATTGCAATAAAGAGCGTGCCAGTCTTATGAAGCACCCGCCTATAGGTTGGAGGAGGAAGGCCCTTGGCTTTCCACCGCAGTCGTAGTGGAGAATGGGGTTGGGTCAGCAGGCGTGAAGGACTATAATGCGCCAGCGCAGGAGAGGTAGGGGCAGGCGCTTGCTGCTGGACGTCGCATCATATGGAGCATCCTTGTCTCGAAGGAGTGAGAGCAATGGAACGCAAGAAAGCGATCGATTTTCCGCAAGAGTTGCTGAACATGTTTGACCAGTATGTGCACGGCGACATCAGCCGCCGTCAATTCCTGGAGGGCGCGAACAGGTTTGCCATCGGCGGCTTGACTGCCACCGCGCTTCTCGAGAGCCTGCGTCCGCATTTCGCCTGGGCCCAGCAAGTCGCGAAAGATGATAGCCGGATCAAGGTGGAATCCGCCACCGTGCCCTCGCCGCAAGGCAATGGCAACATCCGCGGCTACCTGGTGCATTCTGCCAATGCCAGTGGCAAGTTGCCTGGCGTGCTGGTCGTGCATGAGAACCGCGGGCTGAATCCTTACATCGAGGATGTCGCCAGGCGGCTTGCTACCCAGAATTTCATTGCCTTCGCACCGGATGGCCTGACGTCCGTGGGTGGCTACCCGAACGATGAAGATAAAGCCAGGGAACTGTTTACGAAAGTCGATCGCGACAAAATGACCAATGATTTCGAGGCCGCGGCACGGTGGCTGAAAGCCCGTGCCGATTGTACCGGCAAGATCGGTGTCGTCGGTTTCTGTTTTGGCGGCGGCATCGCCAACACCCTGGCAGTCCGCATGGGAGCAGACCTGGCCGCGGCAGTGCCCTTCTATGGCTCACAGCCTTCGGCCGCAGATACCACGAAGATCCAGGCGCCTCTCTTAATTCACTATGCGGCCCTCGATGAGCGCATCAATGCCGGCTGGCCGGATTACGAGAAAGCCCTGAAGGAAAATAATAAGCATTACACCGCATATATATATGAGGGTACAAACCACGGATTCCATAACGACACGACACCCCGTTATGATGAGGCCGCTGCCAAGTTGGCCTGGCAGCGTACGCTGGATTTCTTCAACAAAAACCTGCGGGGGATGATGTGAACCGCTCTGGATCGGGGGCGCTGAGCCCAGCGCCCCTGCTTTGCGGGAGTTCTAGAGACATCATCCATAGGAAAACTGACGGAGGTAGACGTGCGCAGCATTGATATTCACGCTCATTTGACGCCGCAGTGTTTCATCCGCGCCATGCAGACCGGGAAAGCGTGGCACGGTATTCAGCCGGGGACGATGCGTATTGCGCCCCGGGCGATCTGGACCCCCGAACAGCGCCTTGCGGACATGAATTCGCTCGGTGTGGATGTGCATGTGGTCTCGACGGGAGCGGCATTTTATTACTACGATAAGGATGCCACGACGGTCGCGGCCATGCATCGCGAGTGTAACGACGAAGTGCATCAGATGACCGTTGACTACCCCGACCGCTTCAAGGGGCTGGCGCAGATTCCCATGCAAGACCCCACCACGGCCATCGCCGCACTGGACCACGCGGTCAACCAGTTGGGTCTGGTGGGAGCCATGATCAACGATACCGCGAACGGTCGGACCTATGACGAGCCGGAGTTCTTGCCACTCTGGAAAGCGGCCGAGCAGATGGGGGCCCTCATGTTCATTCACCAGCAGGGCGGCGATACGCTGGTGACCCCGCGTCTCAACCGTTACCACTTAGCCAACACTATTGGCAACCTCGTGGACCGGGCGGTGACCTTCGCCTCCTTCGTGTTTGGCGGCGTCATGGATAAGTGCCCCGACTTGAAGATCTGTCTGGCGCATGGCGGTGGCTATACCTGTTACGGTATCGGTCGCATGGACCGCGGCTGGCAGGTACGCTCCGAGGCCCGCGTCAACATTCAGCAGCCGCCGAGCGCCTATCTCAAAAAATTCTATTACGACTGCCTCACCCATAGCGAGGCAGCCTTGCGCTATTTGATTGACACCGTGGGTGTCGACCGGGTGGTCTTCGGCACTGACTGGCCCGCCGATATGGCGATCGACTGGCCGGTTTCCTGGGTGTTAAGTTTGGAGAGTCTGACCCAGGAAGAGAAAGAGGCAATCCTCTGGAAGAACCTGGAGAAGCTGCTGGGCATCTAGTACTGCGTACGGGGGCTGCGCACGGCTAGTTGCCCCGCTATACTGGCGGGGCCAATTGCAGTACGCAGTACCCAGTTTGGCGGGGCTACTGCGTAGAGCTACTTACCCCTGCCATACTGGCAGGGGAATCAGCCGTGTGCAGCACCCTTACGCCCCACCTCGGCGTTCCTGGTACGCCTGCCTGGCCCTGTCGACAGCCTGGGTCATGGACTCGCGTGTCGTATCTGCGCGCGTCCTGGCCCACTGGTTGGACACGTGCAAGCCGGCCAGAGAGCCCTGGAAATGGGGCATCACATAGCACGCCATCAGCTCGTAGCTGCGCAGCACTTTGTCTCTGGGAGCGAGGTCCTGGGTGAACCCCACCAGGAAGCCGCCGAAGCCCCCGCTCCGCTCGTCCAGGCGCTTGATGGTCGCAATACAGTCATCAGGCGTGCCGACAATCCACTCCCCCGTTTCCACCAGATGCTCGAGGACTTTCTCGACTGGGCCGTCGAATTCCATGGGCCGTCCGAGGGTCTCGCCAAGATATTCCCGATTGAATCGCCCAGCCCCCATACGCAGGTCGTTGATCGCCTCATCGCGGCTTTCGGCCAGGTGCACGGGCAACACCAGTCGCCACTCATCACGCTGCACCGTCTGCCCGTGCTCGGCGGCCGAGTCCTCGGCAACGGACCACAGATAGTTGATATCCGCCCGAGCCTCTGTTTCCCGTGGCACGCTCATGGAGAGCACTGCAGCCCCGTGCTTGCCAGCCAGTGCCGGCCCCGCTGGCGACCGCACAGAGGCAACCGCGATAGGCATATGGGGCTTTTGATAAGGACGTACCTGCAGCACTGCATTGTGCAACTCAAACCAATCGCTTACGTAGGTGATGGGCTCCCGCTCTCGAAACAGACGGAGGATAATCCCCAGGGCTTCGTCCATCCTGTCTCGCTGCACGTTTGGATCAATCCCCAGCGTATGCGCATCGGTCACCAGGGCTCCAGGCCCCACCCCCAGCATTACCCGCCCCCGTGTGAGGTGATCGAGCAGCACCATGCGGTTCGCGACCATGAAGGGATGGTGATAGGGCAGGCTGATCACACCGGTGCCCAGCTTGATGTGCCGGGTACGGTCCGCGGCGATGCCGATGAAAATTTCCGGGCAGGAGATGGTTTCCCAGCCGGCGCTATGGTGCTCACCGACCCACACCTCATCGAATCCGAGGGTGTCTAGCCACTGCACCAGCTCGAGATCCCGCTCGAGGGCCAGGGTGGGATTCTCGTTGATGCGATGAAAGGGGGCCATGAAGATGCCAAACTTCAGTCTTTCAGGAAGAGCCACGTGCGTTCACGCTCCTTGCAGCAGGCTATGATATATCCCAAGCTAGGATGCGAGGCATTATAGGCGTGCCTGGAAACCGGGTCAAACTCCATAACTGCCGTGCACATGGGGTCCTAGATCTTTCAGGTGGCAGTTGTTGAAGAGCCGCAAGGCATGCGCTGCTGAGGCGCCAGCGCTGAGCGGCAACACTGCGGCATGCTGCGACGAGCGCTGGACAGGCCCGGCCAGACCGGGTATTGTAAGACCTCTAGGGGCGACTTGGGGAGCGGCGCAGGGGAAACTGATGTGCTCTAGCTCTATACTAAGGAAGGATTGTGAATGTCTATGATCGAAGTTAACGTTGTACTTCCGGAAGAGGTGCTGTCCTTCGCGCGTCTCGGCAAGGAAGAGATCAGGGAGGAGATGCGTCGGCTGCTGCTCCTAGAATTGGTACGAGAAGGTAAAGTACCTTATGGTAAGGCGGCAGAGCTTCTTGGTATCGGCCAAGCCGAGTTCCTTCAGTATATGGCACAACACCAAGTCTCTCCTTTCCAATTTACACCGGAGGAACTCGCTGAGGAGCTGGGGCCAATCCAATGAAGGTGGTCTCCAACAGTGGGCCATTGATTAATCTAGCCAAAGTGGGTCAATTCACTCTGCTGCGGGACTTGTTCCAGCACATCACGATCCCATCAGCAGTCTTCGAGGAGATAGTCGTACGGGGAGGAGGCCAGCCAGGGGCAGGTGAGACCAACACTGCCCAATGGATCACGCGCGGGATGCTCGAACAGTCTGACGTTGCGGACATTCTAGCGGCTGAGCTGGATGAGGCGAAGCCGAAGCTATTGCTTTAGCCCTGCAGGAAAAAGCAGATTGGCTTTTGATCGATGAGCGAGTCGGTCGGCGCTTTGCTCAGCGAGTTGGTCTCAAAGTGAAAGGAACTCTGGGAGTTCTGCTGGAGAGGGTACGACGCGATTGCATCGACGACCTCCAGCCGCTTCTCGATACATTGGTGGCCAAGGGAACATGGATTGCTCCGGCAACATATGCAGAGGTATTAAAACTTTCTCAGGAAATCCAGCGTCCTGGGGGAGGGAGGAGGCGATCAGGCTAGGGCTCTGCGTCTTATGTTGTTACTGGGGCCACGGCCACCGCTGGAGTGCAGGATTATACGACTGAAGTTGCAAAGCAGGGGACGCGTCCCCGCTTCCATCCTGAAGGAGGAGAGTGATGGCACGTTTACCCGTCGTCACGCGTGACCAGGTCCCGGAACAATTTCGCGAGGCTTTTGACGAGCTGACCACGGAAAGCGGCGGCGTGATCACTACCGGCCCGGGGTCGATTACTATCCATAGCCCGGAGATGGCCCGCCGACGCAATCATATGACCCATTACCTGCGGTACGAGACCACCTTTCCCAAGAACATCCAGGAGCTGGCCATTATCACCACAGCCCGGGCCATGGACTGCCCCTATGTCTGGAACGCGCATGCGCCCGCCGCCCGCCGGGCCGGGGTGAGCAATGCCTTGATTGACGCGCTACGGGAGCGCCGGCCCCTCCCAGCGATGAGTCCCGCTGAAGCGGCGGTGGTCAACTACGCCACAGAGTTTTTCCAGACTCACAAGGTCAGCCTGCAGACATTCCAGGCAGCCCTGGACCAGTTCGGGGCCCAACACCTAACGGAACTGACGGCGCTGATGGGCCACTACGCCCAGACAGCCTTCTTCCTCAATGCCTTTGAAGTGCAGTTGCCGGAGCAGCGTACTGAGCCTGTGTTGCCGGTCTAATACCGCCGCATCTGTACCAGACGGAGCGGGGCAGCCTGCAATGCCTCTTCCAACTCAGCAAGGCGTTGCAGGTGTGTAGCCTCCTCTTGGTGGCTCGTCGCGAGGGCACGGCGAACCTCCGTATTGATCCGCCGCGCCAAGCGATGCGCGATGAGCTGTGGACGGTTCAAATGGAGTCGCTGGATGGTGTGTGGGGGCTCCCCCATAATGGTGCGATAGGCCTGCTGCAACACTTCCTGCTCGGCTGTCACCTCAGCGATGAACGCATTGATCCGCGCGAGCAAGGCCTCCTTGCGGTGGATGAGTGCCTCGAGTTGAGCGTTGCGCTCTACCACATGCTCTAGCTCGGCACGCCGGTGTGCGGTATCCTGCTGGATCCGCTCTGTGGCTGGCTGGAGGTAGGTGGCTTCCATGTCGCAGATCTCCTGCATCATGGTGGCCAGTTCCGTCTTTTCCTCTGCGTTGAGCGTGCCTTCCCACTCACGGTCGCGGAGCTGGTTGTAACGTTGCCGTTTAGTCTCATCCCACATCGTATACTACCTCTGGGCCTTATCGTAGGGAGCAAACTGCTCGTATACCACGTATGCGTCTTCTGCCCACGAACACGCCCATACGGGCTGAGGCCATCCCTGGGCTCTTCGTAGTCCAGGAGCACTCTCTTGTCCCGTTACTGCTGCCGCGGGCATATCACAGTGGAGGATGTTTCACATGTGTTGGGCCCTCTCAGATGGCTCGTCCAAACTCCTACCACGTGATGCACAGCCCAATCCCCAGATCGTGCATCTGGTCCGTCTTGGCAAAACACAGCGTGCGGCGCATGCACCGCTGCATCCGGGTCCGTAGCTTGCTGTGTGGGCGCGCGATGTTCTGCGTCGGCTCCCCAGCCCGCCGTGTCAAACCGCGTGATCCCATCGGGCGCAAGGCGTGTGGGCCGTGTCACACAAACGTCGCACTGCCGCCGCCCGCCCACCTACGCTCACCCTTGCCCCGGGTGGGGATCCCTGGCGTGCCCCCGCCAGCGCGGCGGCGATGGCCGCGCGACGGAGGACCCCATGGCCTCACGTGCGGCACGGCGGCCCCGACGCCCCTCCACCTCCTCCGCCCGCCCGCGTGCTCCCGCCCCCTGCTCGGGTCTCCAGACTGCCAACACGGCCGGCGGCCCCGGCTGCAGCGCAGGCCCTTTTTGTGCCGTTCCTTTGATGCCTGTGGGGGGGCTGACAGGCCGCACACGAGCCGTCTCGCGCCTCCCCCGGGCGTGCATCGCCATGGCGACGCGCTGTTGTGTGACCTCGGCGGAGTGCCCGGCGTAGGGAGCATCCCAAAGGACGGGGCCGCCCTGCCACAACGGCTCTGGGCAGCGGTAGCGTGGCGTGCCTGGGCGCGTTGTGCCATGGCGCATGCCATGTGTCCCTGGGCCGTGGGGGCCGGGCAAGACGTGGAGGATCATCGCGTCACGCGAGCACGTGGAGGGTTACGCTGGCTCTCATACACCCCGAGCGCATAGCAGACCAACACCTCTGAAACATCTTCAGTATAAGCATGTCCCCTCTGTATACCGCCAGGGCTCTCTCAGGATACAGCCCCCTCGGGTCTGCGTGACCTCTGCGGCACCGTGGGGCGCATCTTATCACAACCACGACCTCCGTCACAGGAGAGTGTTCCCCGGGTTGACATGCCACCAGAGAGGCGCTAGCCTGCTGCCACTGGCCTGGGCCTTATAGACGCTGACAGGAGGGACATTATGGCTACTCTGACGCTTGATCGCCAGCACACGGCACTGCTCATCGCCGACTTTTACGCTGCCTTCATGGGTACCCTGCCGCACGCCGTGGACCGGCAGGTGGTAGAGCACGCGCAGCGCTTGCAACACGTGGCACGCGAGGCGGACCTCTTCCTGTGCTATTGTGCCACCGTGTTCCGACCAGGATACGTCGAGATCAGCGAGCGCAATAAAACTTTTAGCGCTCGCAAACACTCCGGGCAACCGCCCATTAGTGATCCTGTCGAGCTTATTCACCCAGCGGTGCGGCCAGCAGCAGGTGAGGTCGTGGTGGGCAAACATCGGGTGAATGCCCTGCACGGCACCGCCTTAGACCTTATCTTACGCGCCAATGCGCGCGACACCCTGATCATTCTCGGCTATGCCACCAGCGGTGTGGTGCTTTCGACGGTACGTGCTGCGGCGGATCTGGACTACCGTCTGGTCGTCGTGGAAGATTGCTGCGCCGATCAAGATGCTGACGTCCACGACTTCCTGACCCAACGCATCTTTCCACGTCAGACCGAGGTGGTCACGTCCAGCGATGTCATCCAGGCGTTGACATCTTGATGCCGCCCCACAGGCATGGCTGCGCGCCTCCGGGGGACACGCTAGAGCATGCGGGGTCTCCCCTGCGCACCGCGCTCCCAGTACTTTCTACTTTCTTTTGTCGCCCATGTGCGGTACACATGCGTCTGACGGCATCTGCAATCTTCCAAACCATCTTCTGCACGCCTCATGAGGAGAGGGAGGGTTGGCGATGACCTTTGAGGAGATCCTCGACCAGGCGACAGCCATGCTCCAGCGGCGCGTCCGCCTGACCTACAGTACCCTCAAGCGGCAGTTCCAGCTTGATGACGCGGCCCTGGAAGATGTGAAGAACGAGCTAATCTACGGCCAGCGCCTGGCAGTGGATGAAGACGAGCGCGTGCTGGTCTGGAAGGGTGAACCGCTATCAGCCCCGCCCCCCACTCTCGCGCCACCCCCAGCACCTGCCAGCGCGCCGGCACGTGTGCCCCTGGTCTACACCCCTGCGCACCTCGCCGAGAAGATTGTAATGTCCCGCAGCGCCCTCGAAGGTGAACGCAAACAGGTCACGGTGCTGTTTGCGGACCTGAAGGGCTCCATGGAGCTACTGGCAGATCGCGACCCCGAAGAGGCCCGCCAGCTCCTGGACCCGGTCCTGGAGCGCATGATCGAGGCTGTGCACCGCTACGAGGGCACCGTGAACCAGATCATGGGGGATGGCATTATGGCCCTCTTCGGCGCCCCCATTGCCCATGAAGACCATGCTGTGCGTGCCTGCTACGCGGCGCTGCGCATGCAGGAAATCGTCACCCGCTACGGCGACGAGGTGCAGCGTTCCCACGGGGTGCCGGTGCAAATCCGTGTCGGACTCAACTCCGGGGCTGTAGTGGTGCGAGCGATTGACAGCAGCTTGCACATGGACTACACGGCGGTGGGCCAGACTACCCACCTGGCAGCGCGGATGGAGCAGATGGCCAAGCCGGGCTCAGTGCTCACCACGGGGGAGACCCTGCGACTGGCCGAAGGGTTCGTCCAGGTCAAAGCGCTGGGCCCCGTCTCGGTCAAGGGGCTGGTGGACCCTGTGGAGGTGTTTGAGCTGGTTGGCGCCAGCTCCACCCGGACGCGCCTGCAAGCGTTTGCGGCCCGTGGGCTCACTCGTTTCGTCGGGCGGCAGGTGGAGTTTGAGGCCCTGCGCCTGGCTCTGGAGAGGGCTGGCAGCAGCCATGGCCAGGTCGTAGCGGTCATTGGGGAGCCCGGGGTAGGCAAGAGTCGCCTGGTCTACGAGTTCGTCCGCTCCCATCACACCCACGACTGGCTCAGGCTCGAAAGTAGCTCGGTCTCTTACGGCAAGGCCACTGCCTACCTCCCCGTACGCGATCTGCTCAAGGCCTACTTCCAGATTGACGACCGCGATGACGGGCGCAAGATCTGCGAGAAGCTCACCGGTAAGCTCCTCACCCTGGATGCCACCCTCGGGCCGATGCTGCCAGCCTTCCTCACACTGCTGGACGTGCCAGTGGAGGACCGGCAATGGCAGGATCTCGATCCCACACAACGCCGCCAGCGCACCCTCGCGGCCATCAAACAACTCCTGCTGCGCGAGAGCCAGGTGCAGCCACTGCTCCTGGTGTTCGAGAACCTGCACTGGATCGATACCGAGACCCAGGCGGTCCTCGACAGCCTGATTGACAGCCTGCCTACCGCCCGCCTGCTCCTGCTCGTCAACTACCGTCCCGAGTACCAGCACGGCTGGGGCAATAAAACCTATTACACACAACTGCGGCTTGACCCCTTACCTACCGCCAGCGCCGAGGAACTATTGCAAGCCCTCCTGGGGGACGATCCCAGCCTGGTGCCACTCAAGCGGTTGTTGATCGAGCGCACCGAGGGCAATCCCTTTTTCCTGGAAGAGAGCGTGCGGGCTCTGGTGGAGACCGGGGTCCTGGTCGGCGAGCGCGGCGACTATCGCCCGTTACAACCCCTCGACAGTCTGCAAGTCCCCGCCACGGTGCAGGCTGTCCTGGCCGCACGCATCGACCGTCTACTGCCCGAGGAGAAGCGGCTCCTCCAGACCGCTGCGGTCATCGGCACCGAGGTGCCCTTCACCCTCTTACAGACCATCGGGGAACTGTCCGAGGAGGAGCTGCGCCGCGGTCTCGGCCACCTGCAGGCCGCCGAGTTCCTCTACGAAACCAGCCTCTTCCCCGAGTTCGACTACACCTTCAAGCACGCCCTCACCCACGAGGTGGCCTACGGTAGTCTCTTGCAGGAGCGGCGCCGGGCCCTGCACGCCCGCATCGCCGAAGCCATTGAACGGCTCTATGCCGACCGGCTGGACGAGCAGGTGGAACGGCTGGCCCCGCATGCCTTGCGGGGGGAGGTCTGGCACAAGGCCGTGACGTACGGTCGGCAGGCCGGTATCAAGGCGTTTGCGCGTTCGGCCCTGCGAGAGGCCGTGGCATGCGTCGAGCAGGCCTTGGCAGCCCTCACGCATCTCCCGGAGAGCCGCGCCACACAGGAGCAGGCCATCGACCTCCGGTTCGACCTGCGGCCTGCGCTCTGGTCACTCGGAGAAATGAGGCAGGGGCTCGATTACTTACGCGAGGCTGCCACCCTCGCCAAGGCCCTCGACGACCAGCCGCGGCTGGGGCGGGTCTCCGCCTATATGTGCAGATATCTCAGGGAGATGGGAGACCATGACGGCGCGGTTGAGTCCGGCCAGCACGCCCTTGCCGTCGCTGAGACCCTCGGCGATTTCGCCCTGCAGGTCATGGCGCATAACAACCTGGGTGAGGCCTGCCACACTCTGGGCAACTATCGTCAGGCGCTGGAGTTGCTGAGGGGCAATGTGGAGTCGCTTGCGGGAGATCTAATTCGTGAGCGCTTTGGCATGATCGGCCTGCCTGCCGTGGCCTCCCGTGCCTGGTTATCCCGGTGCCTTGCCGAGTTGGGAGTGTTCCCCGAGGCGAGCACCCATGGCGAAGAAGCGGTCCGCATCGCCGAGGCGGTCGATCACCCAAACAGCCTTAGCGTTGCGTATCTCGGTGTCGGTTTTCTCTCCCTCCGCCAGAGGAACCTCTCCAGGGCCATCCCCGTGCTCGAACGCTGCCTTGAGCTCTGCATGGTTTATAACATACTGCCCTGGTTCACTGAGACCGACGCAGCCCTGGGCTGTGCGTATGCCTTGTCCGGCCGTATCGCTGAGGCTTTGCCGCTGCTGGAGCAGGCGGAGCAGAGCGGTGCCGCCCTGGGGACCATGGGCGGTCAGTCGCTGCGGGTGGGCTATATGAGTGAGGCCTATCTGCTGGCCGGCCGCACACAGGAGGCGGTGCAACGCGCTGGGCGTGCTCTTGACCTCGCCCGTGACCATAAGGAGCGGGGGCACGAGGCGTGGGCCCTGCGGCTCCTCGGGGAGATCGCCGCCCATCAGGCCCCCCCGGAGATCGAGCCGGCCGCATATTACTACCAGCAGGCCCGCGCCCTGGCCGAGGAACTCGGCATGCGCCCGCTCGTGGCCAACTGCCACCGCGGTCTCGGCACGCTGTATGCCACGACCGGCCAGCGGGAGCAGGCCCGCGCTGAGCTGTCTACTGCCATCGAGATGTATCGCGCCATGGAGATGACGTTCTGGCTCCCGCAGGCGGAGGTGGCCCTGGCGCAAGTGGAGGAGCGGTAAAGGCAAGGAAGGTGTCTCCTGAGGAGCAAGACTGTGTGAGCTGGGACATATCGGCTGGTCCAAGAAGGAGCGGGAAGGAGAACTATGGTAACGAACCCGAACAGCAGTTTCCAGGAAATGGTCCACAAGTGGTCCCTGACCAACGGCCCGAGTCAATATAAGCCCATCGTCGTAGCAGAAGGAGAGAGACAATGACGAAACAGGCCACTATCTGTGTAGGCACCCTTGGACAAGGCATCTGGCGGAGCAGCGATGGCGGAGACACCTGGCTGCGGGTCCGCCACGGCATTTATAGCGAAAGTGCGGTGCGCGCCCTGGCGGTGCATCCCAGCGACGCTCGTACCATGTACTGCGGCGCGGACAGCGGCATATACCGCAGTGAGGATAAAGGCGAGCGCTGGGAGCGGCTGGACTCGCCCATGAACGAGATCCCCGTCTGGGCCCTCGCCATTGACCCTGTCGACCCCAACATCATCTTTGCGGGCACCAGGCCGGCAGCGCTGTTTCGCTCCACGGACGGCGGCCGGCATTGGGACAAGCTGTCTGTGCAAATAGCCGAGGAGTGTCCCAATGTGGGCATCCCCAGGGTGACCGCCCTGGTGGTTGACCCGGTCGACCATCAGCACATCTGGGCCGGCCTCGAAGTAGACGGCGTACGGCACAGCAAGGACGGCGGCAATACATGGGAGGCTGTAACTAGCGGTGTCACTGACCCGGACATCCATAACCTGGCCATCACGGTCGGGCCGCCCAAGACGTTGTTGACCATCACGCCGCGGGAAATTTTCTCCAGCACCGATAACGGGGCCACCTGGGAGCCCGTGCAGGTCAAGAGCCAGGTGTCCATCCCGTACTGCCGGGGCGTGCTCGTCAAGGCGGACGATCCCCAGGTGATCTACCTGGGCAATGGGGAGAGCGCCTTCGGTGGCCTGGGAGCGCTGCACCGCTCGCGTGACCGGGGGCAGACCTGGGAGACCCTGCCGGTACCAGTGTCCCCTAACGGCACGATCTGGAACCTGGCCACGCACGCTGTCGACCCCGATTTTCTGCTGGCCAGCAGTGTCAATGGCCAGGTCTTCTGCAGCACCGATGCGGGCGATTCCTGGAGCAAGGTCCCCAGGGAATTCGGCGAGGTCCACGCCCTTGCCTGGGTACCGAACTAGCGCTTGGCCACAGGGCCCTCGGGAGTCGACATGGCGACAGCCACAGAGCGGATCGCCCAGGGCACCATCGCACGTAGCCAACACCTTTCGGGTAAGCACAGGGGCTATTTGCTATCCTTTTACGATAATGTATAATGCGATGTATAGTATCACTCCATCACGGAGAGACGCTCTATGAGTCACATGATCCGCAAGCAAATCTACCTAGAGGCGGCGCAGGACGCCCTCCTCAAACAACGCGCCCAAGAGTTAGGCGTGAGTGAGGCAGCCCTCATCCGACGCTGCCTGGAGAGCATAGAGCAGCCCGTCTTGCCACGCGATCGACAAGCCTGGGAGGACGAACGCGCGTTCCTGCAGCGGCGGCTCCAGACAGTGCCCAGTCAGGGCGGGCCCCGGAAGCGTACCTGGACACGAGAGGAGCTGTATGCCGACCGGGGCCCGGGCCTTTCTCGTTGACACGAATGTGCTCGTCTATGCCTATGACCGTGCGGATGCCACCACGCAAGCTCGGGCCATTGCCGTCGTTGACCAGCTCGCTTCCCGGCAACGTGGGGCGCTCAGTGCCCAAGTGCTCAGTGAGTTTTTGGTCACGGTGACCCGCAAGATTGAACCACCATTGACGCTCGAAGAGGCAGAGCGCAGCGTCACCAACTACATGCGTTCCTGGCTGGTCTATGAAGTGACAGCCCGTGCCGTTGTCGAAGCCATCCGGGGCGTGCGACAGCACCAACTGCCCTATTGGGACAGCCTCATCTGGGCCACCGCCAAGCTCACGGGGGTGCCCACGGTCTTGAGTGAGGATTTTAGCGATGGGCAACTCGTTGAGGGTGTGCGCTTTCGCAATTCCTTTGGAGCGGCCTTTGATATGACACTGCTTGCGTGAGGGGGTGAAAGACTGTCTATCTGCAGTCTGGGCGGCGCTGCTCAAGGAGGTGTGGGAGACGCTCGCCGCACTTCTGGCCAGTGCGGCGCAAGCTCAGAGCAACCTGGACTGCCGCATACGTCGCAACAGTGCTGCGTACACTCCTGAGCGCACTACTCCACCTGCGCCAGCGCGGCTTCGGCTTGGGGCAGCCAGAAGGTCATGTCCATGGCGCGGTAGAGGGCAATGGCCGCAGACAGAGCGACGCGGGCCTGCTCCCGCTGGCCAGTCGCGGCATACAGCGTGCCAAGACCGCGGTGACAATCGGCCATGAGCGGGCGCCTGCCCAACTCCTCAGCCAGAGCAAGGGCTTGACGGTAGTGGGCTTCGGCCGGCTCGACCTGCGGGGGCTCGCGCCGCGCCGCAATCTCACCGAGGAGGCGCAGGGCATACGCCTGGTTGCCGGGCTCCTGGTGCGCACGGGCGAGCCCCAGGGCCCGCTCAACGAGGGCATGCCCCTCTTCGAGGCGGCCGGCCAGCACCTGCGCTTGCCCCAGGCGCAAAAGGGGTCCCACCTGACCACTGACATCTCCTGCGGTAGTCCCCTGTTCCAGCGCCTGCGTGAGGAGCGAGACGGCGTCAGTGATGCGCCCGGCCAGCGTATACGCCGCACCCAGGGCCGGAGCTATAGCGAGAAACCCAACCCGGAAGCCCGGGTTCTGATAGAGACCCATAGCCCGTTCGAGCAGGGGGAGTGACCTGCGCAGATCGCCTTGGCGCAGGAACAGTGCACCGATCCCCCACAAGGCATGCACGAGGCTCGCAGGGTGAGCAGCGGCCTCAGCCATCCTGAGCCCCTCTTCCCCGCGGGCCCTGCCCTCAGCGAACATGCCGAGCTCAGCATGGGCCACAGTGAGATACGCACGACAGATCACGGCGGGCAGAGCAAGTTGACCGACGACGCGCTCACGGCGTGGCGCCGCGTCGAAGCACGCTATGGCCTGCCCGTAACAGTCTATCGCCCGACGATGGTCACCCTGTGTCGCGATGGCCACGCCGAGGTAATAGTGCGCCAGCCCGTGCGGGACGACATCCCCGCCAGCCATGGTGAGCGTGAGAGCGCGCTGAGCATAGGCAATGGCCTGGTCATACGCGCCCTTGATACGGAAATGGACTGACAGAAAGAGCGAGATCTGTCCCAGCCGACGATGATCGTCGAGCGCCGTAGCCAGGGACTCGGCCTCCTGCAGAGACGCCAGAATACGTCCATGGTCGCCAGACGGCAAGAGCGCCGCGCGCAGGGCGAGCCGGAGGTCGATGGCCTGCTCACTGGTCTGGCGTGTCTCCGGCAGATGCGGAAGGGCACTGAGCGCCTGCTCGAAATGCCTCACGGCCTCACGGTGGGCCAATCCACCCAGGGCCTTGTCCCCTGCCTGCCGGCAGTATGCCAGGGCCTTGTCCCATACCTCGCCACGCAGGGCATGGTGGGCCAGCCGCTCGACCTGGTCTGGGACCTGCCTTCCGGCAGGAAGGCCCTTCGCCCCAGAAGCCACCTCGGCCACGCGGTCGGGCGCCAGCGCCTCGAGGACCTCGACCAGCCGCGCGTGCAGCACCCGCCGCCGGGCGTGCAGCAGGCTGCCATAGGCCACCTCCTGCGTCAGAGCATGCTTGAAGGTGTAGACGAGTTCGGGGAACAGGCTCGTCTCGTACAGGAACTCGGTGTCCTGGAGATGGGTGAGGTCCAGACGCAGGGTCTCTTCGGGCAACTCCGCCACGGCCTGGAGAAGCGACAAGGGCACCTCCATGCCCATGACCGCCGCAGTCTGGAGCAGGTGCTTCTCCTCGGGTGGCAAGCGGTCGATGCGCGACACCAGGACAGCCTGCACGGTGGCCGGCACCTGAATGGTCGGGAGGGCGTGCGCCAGGCGGTAGGCCCCCGGCTCCCCCACCAGGACCCCGGTCTCCACCAGCGTCCGCACACTCTCCTCCAGGAAGAAGGGATTGCCCTCAGTGCGCTGGACGAGGAGCTGGGTGAGGGCTACCAGGCTCGCGTCGTTCCCCAGGAGGGCCTGCAGGAAGGTGTCGGCATGCGCCGGGGGCAAGGGGTCCAACCGCAGTTGCGTGTAGTAAGTTTTATTGCCCCAGCCATGCCGGTAGTCCAGCCGGTAGTTGACCAGCAGGAGCAGGCGCGCCGTCGGCAGGCTCTCACTCAGGCTGTCGAGCCACGCCTGCGTCTCTGTATCCAGCCAGTGCAGATCCTCGCAGACCAGCAGCAGCGGTTGTGCCTGACTCTCACGCAGCAGCACCCGCTTGAGCGCGAGGAGTGTATGCTGGCGGCGCTGCGGGGCCTCGAGCTGCCCGAAGGGGCTATCCGCGGGCAGGGCGTCGAGCAGCGCCAGGAGCGCCGGAACAGTGTCCTGGAGAGTGGCGTCGAGCCTCAGCACCTGCTCCGTCACCTTGGACTGCATGGTGCGGGCATCATCCCGCTCCTCCAGGCGGCAATAGCGCCGCAGCAGGTCGCGGACTGGAAAGTAGGGCGTGGCCTGGCCATAGGCCAGCGCGGCGCTGTCGAGCACCAGCCAGCCCTGGGTCTGGGCGGCCTGGACACACTCGTCCAAGAGACGCGACTTCCCGACCCCCGCCTCGCCCACCACCGCCCCCACCTGGCCGTGCCCTGCCCCGGCCTGGGCCAGCGCCGAGGAGAGGATGGCAAGCTCCGTCTGCCGCCCGACAAAGGGCGTGAGGCCACGGGCGGTGGCCGCCTGCAAACGGCGGCGTATGCCACTGGCCCCGAGCAGCTCCCACACCTCCACTGGCTCTACCAGGCCCTTGACGGGCATGGGCCCCAAGGCCTTGACCCGCACTAAGCCTTCGACCAGCCGCACGGTCGCGGCGGTGAGCACAATGGTGCCTGGGGGCGCCAACTGCTCCATGCGCGCCGCCAGATGGGTTGTCTGCCCCACCGCCGAGTAATCCATATGCAGGTCATTGTGAATGGTGCGCACCACTACTTCCCCGGAGTTCAGTCCAATACGGTGCTGGACGGCCAGGTCATGGGTGCGGCGCACCTCCGCGGCATAGTCGCGCAGCGCCGCCTGCATGGCCAGAGCGGCGTAACAGGCCCGCAGGGCGTGATCCTCGTGGGCCAGCGGGGCGCCAAAGAGGGCCATGATGCCGTCGCCCAGCACCTGGTTCACGGTCCCTTCGTACCGGTGTACGGCGTCCATCATGGCGTGCAGGGCGGGATCTAGGAGCTGCTGGGCGGCTTCGGGGTCGAGGCTGCGGATGAGTTCCAGGGAGTCGGTGATATCGGCAAACAGCACCGTGACCTGCTTGCGCTCGCCTTCCAGGACAGCGCGGGACATACGGATCTTCTCGACCAGCGACGTAGGAGTGTCCACGAGCGGGGCAGGCTCCGCGGGTAGCAGGGCCTCCAGGCGGTGCCCACACCCTGGGCAGAACGTGGCTGGCAGGGGCACCACCTGGCCGCAGGCCTGGCAGGTCTCCACCACCGGAGCACCACAGGCCACGCAGAACCGGGCCGTACGACTCAGGGGCTGGTGGCACCTGGCACAATGCCAGGGGTCACCGTCCTCCTGGTGCACTGGCATTGCTGGCGTGGAGACCCCGGTCCCCTGCGGGGGCGGGGCCGGCGTGTCGACCACAGTCACCGGCGTCAGGAAACGATAGCCGCGCCGCGATACCGTCGCAATGAAGCGAAAGGGATGCCGTGTATCGCCCAGTGCCTTACGCAGAGTGCCAATGGCCACGCGCACCACAGCATCAGTGACCGTGGTATTGGGCCAGATAGTGTCGAGGAGTTCGTCTTTGGTCACTAAGCGGTCCGGGTGCGTTACCAAGTAGTACAGCACGTTAAAGACTTTCGGGGGCAGGACAAGGGGCTCGGCGCCGCGCCACAGGCGGGCGTTCACAGGGTCCAGGCGGAAGTCCTCAAAATGCCACTGGGGAGCAGCCATCGCTGTGCTCCTCTCCTACCGGTAGGTGCCCGTCCGCTGGAGCGCATGGCTCCTATGCGGCACTCGCTGGCTCTCACGCGCTGCGGGGAGTAGCAGACGCGCCCGAGCGACGTCCATGCTGGGAGGGTGGAGTGCATGCTGCGGCGGGGCAAGGCACAGTGTGCAGCACCGCGGGACCAGGCCCACCTGGCGCCGACGCCCCATTGCCGTGGGATGGATACCCACGTGTACGTTTACCTCCACGCCGCCTGGTGGAGCAGACGTGTCATGCAGGTATCATATCACAACTACCACGCCGAGACGGTATGAAAAGCTTGGTCCCTTTACACAAATTTGCTCTTTTCTTTCTCCACATTTTACAGCGTCTTTATGACTTCCCATCCAGGAGGTGCCACACTCTCGACGGTTTATGGGGGACCAGAGATGGTCGTCCACGTGGATAGCGTTGGGGAGGGCTACACCACCCGTGAGCAAGGAGTCTGAACATGGTGATACGTCTTCTGCTGATCTTCCTATGCCTGAGCGTACTGAGCACAGTTACTGGGTGTTATGTCGAGCCCACGTCGTATGGAACCTCCTCTGGGGGCAGGACAGATGACGAGACGCGGCAAGACAGGAAACAATGGGGAAGACACGATGAAATGTATCATCCGTGGAACCGCCCTGTTGGCTACAATTCGGAGGGTGCCTGAAGTCTAACCGATGGCTATACAAGGGGATATACACAATAGACAAGAGAGGCCCGCCTCGTCTTCCCTAGAGAGTGCACGCTCATCCTCAATCGACCAGGGGGCCTACCATGGTGCATGCCCGTGCCACAGGAGGCGTTGCGATGCGTATCCGAATCGTTGCTTCGCTCTTGCTTGTGTGTGTTTTCGCCTACGGCGCCAGGGCCCTGGCACAGACTCAGAACCCCCTTATCGGCGCCTGGGAAAGGCTCGCGCTCAAGAATGCCGAAGGCGTTGATATCCAACCCCCCGAACCGGCAGCTTTTGTGATCTTCAGTGCCGACGGCTATTACTCACAAACAGTTATTCCGACTGGCCGGAACAAGCTCAAAAAGCCGCTCGAAGACATGACCAAGGAAGAGTTGCTCAACCGGTTCCAGCTCCTTTTTGCTTGGCGTGGCACTTACACGGTGTCCGGAAACACGCTCACGCGCCGCATCATCTCGCATACTAATCCCAATGTAGAAGGTACCGAATTGGTGCAAGAATTTCGCATCCAAGGGGACCTGTTGATCCTGACGAGACCGGGGAGCAAAGCTGAAGCGCGGTTTCGGCGTGCACAGCAGGGGTGACCACGGGGGTAGCCGTAGTCATGACAATGTATCGGGCCACTCCAAAGGAGCAACCCCTGTGCAATTTCCAGGGCCAGAAGGACCTCAGCCTGGACCTGGACCGCAGGGGCTTCCCGGCGGCGATGAGATGCACCAATAGCGTGCATCAGCCTTGCACGCATTCTCCGGACATTACCGACTTTTACAGCTCTTTTACCATAACTTTACGACACTTTTACGGTGGCTTTATGACGCGACTCAGCCAGCTTGCTATCCTCTTCGCGTGTCCCTGAGGTAGGGGATGACACAACACGAACAAAGAGTGTTAGGTACCATACACTACCCACCATGCCTGCAGGAGGACAAGATGGCTCCACGGCGGATTTCCCCCACTATGCTGCTTATCCTCCTCTGTACAGCGGTCTTCCTGCCCTCAGCTGTGGTGCTCATGCTGGGACCTCTCCTGGTGGCCCCGGCGCACGAGTTCCAGACCTCGGTCGCCCTCGTTGGGCAGTTAGCCTTGGCCACCGCCATCACCTGGGGGATCATTGCCAATCTCCTCGGTGTGCCGTGCGAGGATGTGCCCCAGTTCCGCGCGATACATAACGATTGGCAATAGCTGTACATGCTGCGGCGGCGGCGACCTGTGGCGCGACCATGCGGATGGTTACGCCATTGCCCACAGTGGTGGCTTAGGAACGAGTACGAAATAACATCACCAACAGAGATGACCTCTGACTTTTC
>AR_comb_assmDRAFT_10550165_pt1 | contig 28922 bp, 20 predicted proteins | sample ArasoioldDNA_FD_10543 | JGI IMG/M metagenome (IMG submission 10543) | reverse complement strand
GAAAATCATTTTCAGATGAGCCATGAATATACTTGAACATTACCGAAGGGATGGCGTTGATATCGTCTGTTAGCAAAAAGCGAAAGCCACCGGTAAGAAACAAGTGTGGTATCAATCTGCCTGTTTCAGGAGCAACCGCGTCATCGACAAATGTCAATTTTTGCGGCACAACCTGCTGCGCTGAAAGGCCGACAAAATAATCGCGGGAGTACAACCACAGCCCCACTCCTATGTCTGGTTTGATTTTGTTGATATATCCATCAGTAAGAGCTCCCGCGGCCGGGTCGTTTGGATCACCAGTTCCGCTAAAGTCGGTTTTGGATTTATCAAGGCTAATCTTTGAAATTCCCGCAGAAAATCCACCGGACAAGTTAGTTGTCGCATTTAGACCGATATGATAGGCGTACGTTGCGTACGCAGAAAACCGATTGTAACTTCCCGTGCGATCATTAATTACGGTAAACCCAACTCCATGATGAGGTTCTGCCGCCGTATAAGACTCCCAGTAAGCTTTGCCTCGCGGATTCTCACCAGGAATGCTGTATGACGTTGGAGTGGTTCTATAATCGGACTTACCAAGAGGACCATGAATTGTCAAATATGCCGTTCGCGGTGCACCATTCAAACCTACCCACTGGTCTCTTGCACTTATCTTGACGTCGGTATAATTTTCTATACCACTTATGGCGGGATTGAGGATATAGTTATTCAGAATGTATTGGGTGTAGTGTGGTCGTTGCTGAGCAAATGACATAACACTTGCCAATAACAATACCGCTATCATTGAAAACATTTTCATCACTAACGTATTACGTCAACATAACCCGACATTTTTTTCCTGCCATTTTTCGGGTCAATAATATAATAATAGGTACCAACCGGTACTTGTTTTCCATTTACAGTTCCATCCCATGGTGAATCATATCCAACAGAGTGATAAATCAATTGACCATAGCGATTGTAAATATCAACCGTACAACCCGGATAGCTTGCCAAATAAGCTATCTCCCACCTGTCGTGAACGCCATCTCCATTTGGACTGAAGATGTTCGGTATTAATGGATCTTTCAGAATTTTCACAAACACGTCGTCGGAACTGTGACAACCCTTATCAGATGTTACCGTCAACGTATAAGTAATGTCGCTGAGCGGTTTTGTTTTGGGTGTAGCAATATTGGGATTATCAAGCCAGGTCGACGGCGTCCATAGATATGTCACAGGATAACCAGCATTTACTGCCGGTGTCAAGGTTGCTTCACCACCCTCCAGCACCGCTTTATCGGGTCCGGCATTCGCCTTCGGTACAGGATAGACGTCTATCGTTTGATCTTTGTAATTGGAGCAGCCATTGTTTGCATTAAAAGTAAACCGGATAGTGTTTATGCCAACGTTTGCTGAGGCGGGAGTAAACAACCCGGATGAAGAAACTCCCGGGCCACTAAAAGTTCCCGTACCAGGTAATCCGTTAACTACACTGACGCCCGTAATTTGAAATGCAGGTGCATCCTGGCATAAGCCGGTCAGGGCATTAAATTGGACATCAGGGATCGCCGTTAATGTAAGCACCTTGTCGAGCGACTGTAAGCAAGTCTGGCCCGAATATACCACGTACTTTATCGTAGCTGTTTTGCTGGCGGGTGAACCGAATGCAGGATATATGTGTGAATACATTTTTCCCGGCGAAGGATCTTCATCAATCGTCTTTATGGTTGGATCCGTTCCATAATCCCAATAGATTTCAATTCTGACAACACTGCCGGGATTTACTGTCGAGTTATCTGTGAGACTAGCTGCGCTTCCGCTACAGACTGAAGAAGTTGCCAAAGCAAACGACGGAACAGGCACCGATCCATTCACAAAGAATGTTTTAGTGGTTGACGCTGAACAACCATTGTTGGACGTAACGGTTTCCGTTACAGTGTAGGGACCTGTCGCACTGTATTTATGTTGCGGACTCTTAACAGATGACGAATTTGGATTTCCTGCGCTCGCATTTGCATCTCCAAAATTCCACATGTAGGTAAATTGACTTTGACTGCCATCGGTGATTGAACTGCTGTCAACAAATTGCGAGAAAGGATCATTGAGACAACTTTCGGGCAGACCAAAATTTGCAACCGGCAGAGGGCTTACAACAACTTGTTTTGTAAATACTGTACTCGTGCATCCTTTATTTGTTTCCACTTGCAGTGTAGCATTGTAAGATCCGGTGATGGAGTAGTTATGAGTAAAGGGATTGTTCGAACTGAGAATAGCATTGGTTCCATCTCCAAACGTCCAGGTCCATTTTACAACGTTCCCTCCATTTGCCAAAGATGCGTCCGTAAAAGTGATATTTTGTTTTACGCAAGTCGGTGCAGACACATTGAAATCGGCTGTTGGCGGAGGATTTACCACGATATTTTTCGTTGCGACGGTGGAAGGACAACCAGCTGCTGAGGTCACCGTTAATTTGACCGAGTAGGTGTTTGGTGTCGCATATATTTTCGTTGGGTTTTGCTGTGTGGATGTAGTCCCATCTCCAAAATCCCACAACCATTGCGCAATTGGGCCCGAGGCGGTGCTTTGATCTGTAAAACTTATAGAGGAACCATTGCACACTTCAGGGGGAGCCGAAAATGCAGCCACTGGCTGCGCAAACACTTTGTCCATTATCCTTATGCTGTCATCGGTGCAACCATTGTTCGAAGTAACAGTCAGAGTAACATTAAATGGACCAGTTGATGCGTAATTGTGAACTGGACTCTGCAATGTGGAAGTCGTACCGTCGCCAAAATTCCATAACCACTGCGATACGCTGCCGCCAGCAACAGAGCTTTGATCGGTGAATTGGGTTGCACCACTGGGAAGGCAGGCTCCATTAAAGCTAAAGTTTGCGAGTGGTTTAGATGCTATTGACAGCGATTTGGAGAATAGCTGGCTCTTACACCCGGACGACGTTTCCAATAGTAAGGTGGCTGTATATGTCCCGGCTGACGAGTATAGGTGGGATTGAGCATTTCCATTTGTGGCAGCAATTGCTGGCGAACCGTCTCCAAAAGTCCAGGTCCATTTTACAATCGGCGGCCCGGCCGGAATGGTAGACTGATCAGTGAAAGTCAAAACCCGACCTTCACACACCGGGCTCGACACATCAAACTTCGCAATCGGAGGACTGCTTATAGGCAACGTTTTGCTGGCAGTATCTGACAAGCATCCGACATCTGTAATAAGCGAATATTTTACTGTATAGGTATTAGCTGAGAGATACAAATGGGCTGGATTTTGAACGGAAGCGTTAGATCCATCGCCGAAATTCCAGGAGTGGTTAATGATGGCACGACCACCCGTATTAGCCGCACCAAGGAAATGAACCGAATCACTAAGACAACCATTGCTCGTGAAAGAAAAGCTGGCAACCGGAGGATCAAATATCTGCAGGTCGTAATCAATTTGCTGCTCTCCGCTACAGCCGTCAGTGGTTGGGTTTTGCGCCACTACCTGGATGGGATAAGTACCAGCAGTCGAAATCGTATATGGAGCAGAAAGTTTATATCTGTAAAGTTGCCTTCCATTTACAACCCACGTGGAATCATACGCCGGAGAGTTCAGCGTAATATCCGGAAACAGTCCAAAAAAATTCCAAACAATTTGCGTCGGCTGGTAAGGAAAAGTCATAGAAAAATAAAACGGCGAATTTTTACAACCCGCCGGAAAATTTACAGTCGCGTATTCGTTTTTTATTGATATAAATTGGTAAAGGTCCTTCACGTTCGCGCCCGCTGAATAACCGTATGACTCAGCAGCCGCATAACCATATGCCAATGCGTTAAAGCCCGAATCAGAACTTAACGTATGATAACCCTGGCCGACATTCGCAAGATATATGTATGAGTACGTCGGATCAAACGGATGTACCTGCCATGCACTCGCTACCGGTGCGCCATCCAGGCGGAAAGATGATGTACCTGTTCCCCCATTTCGCATGATGATTTGCAGGTGATGCAACTGCAGACCTGCCGCATATAAATTTGAACTGACAAGTGTCACTTTATTGATGTTTTGTTCTACCGGGTTCAATACGATCATGTCAGGATCATAAGGAGAGCCATTCCCATCACAGCTTTGCGTGGTAAAGTATTGAGTCACTGATATGGGCAGATCTGATTCAATTAAATTGGGAGTGCTGTTAAAAAATTGATACCATACTCCATTGGTAAACGAAGCGGCAGGCACCAGGACTCCATTGACATATACATTCGCAGCGGGATCACTTTTTGCAACCCGATAATAATTGTGTGGATTATTATAACTAGGTGCCGTTAAGTATTTGCGACCCCACGACCCGGTTGGATAAAGCTGCTGATACAGGTTGTCTGAACTGTTGTTGCTGCAGGCAGCAGGGATTCTTATCTTGCCGCTTCCGGAAAAAACTGCAATTTTTTGACAACCACCTGTACCCGAAGAAATCGATCTCACTTTTGTACCAGTCAGATCAACTCCAGTCGTGGCAGTGACCCCATCTAATGCGCCAAGAACCTGGTAGATCTGCCCCTTATTTAGATTTACCGTGTACGTGGTGTTCGCTAACCACCCATTCTTAGTGTTTGCAGACGGCGTAATTTCAACCGTGGTATTATCTTCCACCGCAACGATCGTGAGATAGGAATATGAGTTTGCTTCATTAGAAGCTTGTGTAAAATTCATTGAATAATACTCTTTACCGAGAACGGTAGTAGGCAAGCACAGCGTCGCACCGCTCGCCTGGCTTCGCGTTATATATGAATAAACGACCACCGGCTTGGCGGCTATTACCCTAATGGCTCTATTATTGAATTTTCCTTCATCGTCGATGAAATAAGATGATGGGATTGTCGCGGTAACAACCTGTCCCGCGGCTATCGAACCACTCTGAATAGTTGTTCCGCCGTAAATCTCGACTGTGTAAGTGGTAGCAACATCCGAGGTAATGTACAACGTCATGGTGGGGGGACCGCCGGGGTTAATCATGCCCACGTGATAACAGTATGCTAGCCAGAATTCCTTCCCCTTGTTGGAAAAATCTTGTGCAGACGCACTAAGCCAAATCACGGTAGTTACCACAAGGGTAAACGGCAGCCTCAAATTTCTCATTAAGTCCTAATCCTAAGAAGTGAATAGAGTCTTGCAATTTAATAAAAAGGCTATAAGATTCTTAATGATTTTACATCATTAACGAAGCTATTTGCATTGATAGCCACGTAGTTTTTCGATTTTGTTGTCGCACCATTGACTGCATCACCGAGGTTATTCTCATTTGCGATTCACTTAAACAAATAACTGTTTGCCGGCTGCTCATTTTGATGCGACAATCCATCGGCATTTCGCCCACAGAGCAACCGATCTCCAAGTCTTGCTGGAAAAAGTTGCAGGCATTTGACTCAGCCAGCTGCCTAGCGCGGAGGCGGTAATTTCCATATATTTAATAGAAACACAATGCTTAAAAGATTTTAAATTAAAAAGAGAAATAATTTACATAATGCAGTGATTTCTAATACATAAAGTAACATGGCTACAGAATTTAATGATCAGTAGCAAAAAATGGTTTTTTGAGGTAATTTCTGAAGAATTATTAGAAGATATTTTTTTAAATACCGCTTGTAATCAACTAATAATTAATCACCTACTCAAAAACAACACAGCTGACCCTATTTGCAAGAAATTTGGACCTCCAAACAGAGCGAATTGCTAAATGCATTAGCTGCCGAGTTTTGGCATTTTTTGGGCCTTAAACCGTCGCGCTCTCCTTTTCTGGGATAAGCGAGAGGCATTCTCCTTGAAGATTTTTTGAAACAACTTCACGCCATGCCTGGCGTTTTGAATGCAGTGATCTGATCACTATTGGCGTGAGGGTTCGACGCTGCCCTGCAGCTGGCAAAGACATTTTCGGCGGTTGATCACGGAGTAATAATTGCGAACCACCGGCCTAATGCACCTATTTGGCTGGATAATCAGGAATATTTTTTCCTAGAACAATATCCCTTGTTGCATATGACATACCATTTGATTGACGAATCAATTTGACAATCCCACTACCGCCCCTTTTTTCCTGTTTGTTTCTTTCCGATTGGGTTAAGAAGGGATCGTCATCAAACAAATACTCATCAATATAATATTCGTTATTGTCGGGCTCTTTTAGTGTTATGTGGATATGCTGTGGTATGTTGCTATTAGGATATGACACCGGACGCAAAGTGTAAAATTGGTAGAAACCTTTTTTGTCCGTTTTTACCCAGCCACGGATAGAACCATGACGCTTACCCCATCCTTTCTCATTGCCCCGATCGGTGTAACGCCCGGTTTGGTCAGTGTGATAAACGTAAATCACAACATCCCTGGCCGGGGTTTTGCCATCGCTCTTGAAAACTGTACCACTGATCGTGATTTTAGGGCCAGGCTCGCCAAAGTCAGGCAAAGTATCGATCGGGGTCAATTTTTCGAAGGCTACTGTGCTCTCATGGATGGCTTCGCAACCTTCACACCGCCCTCCAACGTGAACAGTACCTTTGGCATTTGCCCTCCCCTTATCTGTATTCTGTGCACAGCTCTCCAGTTGCAATAGCATACCCAGGAGCGCTGTAATGAAAATCGGTTTCATACTTGACATTTGCCCCTAAGTTGGTTCATTAAGGAAAGCCGCTAAAACCTTTTACAGCAAAGGCGATTTCGGCTTGACAAAATGTGCCTATTGCGGACTCTGTGACCAAAGTCCAGACGGGGCAGCTTGTGTGGTCTGCCTTGCCGTATGTCAAGCCAGTACAACAGTTGCTGTAAGCAAATTTGCCAGCACGATTTTGTAAATTTATTTTGAGTTATGCGTAAGGGCGACTTTATCGGTAAGTACAAGCTGCAGCATGTTTTATTCTGGACATTGCTGTTTGCCGGCTGGTATTTTTTCCGTTACCAGGACTATTCTTCACGAGGTCTGGCCGCAAAGATTACCTTGCTCAAAGTGGCCGATCTTGCCTTCATGGTCTATGTTACGAATTACCTCCTGATCCCTCAGTTACTGTATAAGAAGAAATGGGTGTTGTTTGGTCTAACGTTTATTCTGTTCGTATTCGCAAGCAGCGTCGGCAAGATGTGGATTGAGGGGCAAATGCTTCACAGGCCCGATCTCTTTTCGCTTTTCAACGGCCATTTCAAGATACGGTTTTACGATAACGTGATACCCCATTTTTTACTGGTAAGCACGGGCGCGGCATTCAAGTTGCTAATGGACCATGCGAAGGCACAGCGACGGCTGGGAGAAATGGCCAAAGAAAAAGCCGAAGCCGAACTAAATTTCTTAAAATCCCAGATAAACCCGCATTTCCTGTTTAACTCCCTGAACTCCGTCTATTTTTTAATCGACAAAAAAAATCCAGGTGCAAGAGAGGCGTTGCATAAATTTTCCGACATGCTGCGCTACCAACTGTATGAATGCAATGGTGATAAAATACCGATCGAAAAAGAGATTGGCTACTTGCAGGATTATGTGGATCTTCAAAAACTGCGCAGAGAACCTCATGATGAGGTTCAATTCACTTGCTCTGATAGTGTTAAAGGCTTTCTGATAGAACCGCTGTTATTAATGCCTTTCGTAGAAAATTCATTCAAACACCTGTCGCATTTCAGCAACGGAAGGAAAAACCGTGTAGACATCGACGCAGACCGCGTGAATGGGGAATTCCGCTTTAGTGTGGCAAATACAATTGACTATAGCAGTATCAGGCCCCCGGTTGGAGGAATTGGGCTGAAAAATGTAAAAAGGAGACTTGAACTGCTTTATGAGAAGAAACATGAACTGCAAGTGCAGGAAAGTGGCGAGGTATTTAGAATTGAATTAAAAATAAAAGTCTAGATGATGATTAATTGTGTGATAATTGATGATGAACCCCTGGCGAGAAAGGGACTGAAGGAGTACATTGCCGACACAGATTTCCTAAATCTCGCCGGAGAATTTGACAATCCTATGAAAGCTGCTGAACTGCTGGCCAAAGGGAATATCCAGTTGTTGTTCCTCGATATCCAAATGCCTAAAATAACTGGTATCGATTTTTTTAAGTCGCTTCACCATGCACCACCGGTTATTTTTACAACTGCCTACCCACAATATGCCCTCGATGGTTTTGATCTTAATGCACTCGATTATCTCGTCAAACCAATTTCATTCGAAAGATTTTTGAAAGGGGCGTTAAAGGCAAAGGAGTATTACGAGGTAAGACATCATAACAATGAAACTGCTTCCGGGAAAAAAGAAGATTATTTCTTTATTAAAGCAGATAACAAACTTGTAAAACTTTTTTTTGACGAAATCTTGTTTGTAGAGGCTCTGCAGAACTATGTAACGATTCATACGACCGATAAAAAATATATCACCTACCTCACCTTTAAATCCGTTGAAGAATATTTGCCCGCCGATCGGTTTATCAAAACTCATAAGTCCTATATCGTGGCCGCCTCAAAAATTCAAAGCATTGAAGGCAACGATATTCGCGTCGGCAGTCATCATGTTCCCATCAGCAGAAATGAAAAGGAGGAGGTGATGGAGAAGTTGCTAAAGGGAAAGTTCTTAAAGAGGTGATCGTTTGATGGTTTATTGGTCTATTTGTTTACTGGTCAGTTGGTCCCCTTTTGCTTGTTCGTTTCTAGACGACCCCGAGACTAATAAACCAATAAACTAATAAACCAAAACTAGATTAACCCATCATCCTTAATCTGGTACTGCTCCTTGATTTTTCTCATCACCTCGTCCATACTTGCGCGGTGGTCCTCGGGTTTCCACTCCCCTCTTTCCCATTGGTCCAGTTCCTTGTCAATATTTTTCTTTTGTATTTCTGTAACCTTCTCCACTAATTCTTCTGACATCTGCTTTTGTTTTTGATAAAAAGCTTTTTTCTTTTCGTGCAAAACTTCCTTATCAGCTCTAATGTGGTTTTCATCGGCAGCCATCTGCAGCAATTCTTCCTTAGCCAGCGCAATGTCATAAGGTCCGAGGGGCATAATCAGTTTTGACAAGACCGGCCCAATTTCGATTAGAATAATCAGTAGGGAAACTAGCAAACAACTCCAGAATACACTGTTTTCTTCGCCCGATAGATCAGACAAGGCCTTATTTCTTTCTAAGAATCCCATATTCGCGGTGGCAGATGCTTCGTATTCTTTTCTTTTCTGTTCCAGGTTACCCTTGGCGTTTGAAAGTATGCTGTCCTGCGTGGCAATATTTTTGTCAAGAAGGGATTGCTCGGCGGCAAAACCATTTTTTGCCTGGTCATAAGCATCCTTTTTCATGTGCGTCAGTCTGTCAATGCCTCGTTGTTGCGAACCACCGGTGCCGTCCGCTTCCTGTACGTATGAAGTTTGCAAATTGCTAAGCTCACTTTCAATACCAAGTTTGCGCTCGGTCACGCGTTGCCGTTCCGCCATAGCAGCGTTGATCACTGCATTATTTTCGCGCGCCAACAAGCTGTCATTGAGTTGAATCTTTTTGTGAAGGTTTTCCGTCATCTTCACATTAATTTCCTTTTCAAAGATTTTTAGCTCCAACGGCCTTGCAATAGTCACGCCTATCAAAAGTGCCAATATCAACCGCGGTATTGCCATCCACAACTGTTTGCGCTTGCTGATACCATATTTCCGCATGGTAGAGACAAGGAAACGGTCAAAATTGAAAATGATCAAACCCCATATAATTGCAAAACCCAGTGTCCAGAGCCAATTCCCAAAAACAGTATAGACAGCATACCCCGCAGAAATGGAAGCCAGTACAAAGGTGGCAAGCAAGACGCCGCCCAACCCTGAATACTTTGCGTGTTCTGAGGGAAATTGTTTAAGCAGATCCTGGTGAGTGCCTGCACACCACCATAGAAATTTCTTATCATTCGGCCTTCTCGGTATTGATCCAAAAGAATCGTAAGAGTATAAGCCACCATCCTGGCTGTTGTTTTCGGCCATAGATAAAAGATTTACGGTAATAAAAATTAGAATTACTTAATAAGGTTGAAGTGGAGTTCTTCTATAAACGCGGAAACGCCAAACAAATTACAAAAGTAACGTTAAAAGGAAGGAATGAAAGCCCGGTTCAGCTTTAAATTTTCTCTAATTTTATGAATAGTGACATGAAGCTTAAAGCCTGCATATTTTTCGTTTTGCTTGCTGATCTTGTGGTGGCTCAAAAACAATCGGTCAACTACCACTCCATTGACTGGGATGTTTTGAGTATTGAAGCATCCACACCGCAGGAGCTGGCGAAAAAGCTAACCGTGAAATACCAAACCGATGTTGAAAGAACTCGCGCGATTTTTGCCTGGATCGCCCAGCATATCAGCTACGATTATAAATTCTACAGACTGCGCAACAATAAATCATGCTTAGATAATGGTGTGGATACTTCGACATCCCTCAAGTCGCTCAATGAACTTGTAGCCGAAGATGTGATGAAAAAAAGAACGGCAGTCTGTTACGGATATGCCAGGCTATTTAAATGTCTTTGCGATTACGCTGGTGTTCCGTGTGAGATTATAAATGGCTATGCGCGCGGAGATTTCAATAGAGTTGAGAGTAATTTTCGCACCAATCACACCTGGAATGCGGTGAAGGTTGATAGTAGCTGGCATCTTGTTGATGTTACCTGGGCAAGTGGGTATTTTACATATGGCACCAATGACTTTATAAAGAGATTCGACGATAAATATTTTCTTACAACGCCCGATCTATTTGCCGAGGATCATTTTCCTGATGATCTTGAATGGACATTGTTGCAAAGACCGCCAATAATCAAAGAGTTTCAACGTAGCCCATACAAAGCGAAGTGCTTTGCCAAGTACAATATAACGTCGTTCTTTCCTACGGGCGGAATTATCCAGGCGATGATTGGTGATACGATCAATTTGCAGGTAAGGACTGATCTTGCCGCCGATCGCAAGATTGGTGGTGGCTCCCTTGAAGATAGTTCGATCATCGGTACGTTCCCTGAGGCTGCTTTTTGCAAGCCTCTCTCGAACAGTAACAATATTGTCAACTATAAATTCGTAGTTCAAACTTCCAATGAACAATGGCTTCAACTGGTTTACAATGACGATATGATTCTTAGGTATAAACTTGATATCCAAAAAAAGAAGGCGGAGAAAATAAACGCCAGGTAGTTGCATTCAATCAACAAATTATTCACAATTAATTTTTATTCACGCAATAGTGGCCAAACTTTTGCAGGCTAACCCTAAAACGTAAACTATGAATCCAGGAGAAACGATATATGACCCGCGCACCTTCGATGATGAGCATCTCACCTGTCCCAACTGCGGTTGGGATGGCGCCGGCTATCAAGCCCACGTGGCCGGCTTTTATGGGATTGGAAAATACAAAGAGGTGTTGTGTCCCCAGTGCAATGAGTACCTGGGCAATCTTTCAAGAGAATCTTCTTACAACGAAGGCAGATCGGATTCGCAAGCAGCGCCCAGTTAAATCGCTTGTCTGAATTTGGTTCATGTTCTCAGCCATTTGATTTCACGGCAAGATATGCTTTGAAAGCAACGGTTGCGTCGATTGCAGCATAATCTTCGAAGTTGTTGTATCATAACAAACAGTCACAATTGCCCAAGAATTAGCGACCTCTTTTGGGTAATTGTTGAGAAGCAAATGCAATCACAAATGTGCGGCGTCCGCTTAATGGGGGCGACGAAAGAAACTTACCTGCCTAGTCCATACCAAGCCCTGCTGAAGATTCTTCACAGACTTAATATCGCACTTAGTTCTGGTTTCTTAATTTCATGTTTCCAATCAGTGCTATGGATGTTTCTAAACGAAAGACTATTTTTAGAGATATAAGTTGGCTATCATTTAATGCAAGGGTTTTGCAGGAAGCGGTTGACCCCTCTGTTCCACTGCGCGAGCGACTCCGATTTCTCGGAATTTTTTCGAACAACCTTGATGAATTTTTTCGCGTAAGGGTAGCCACACTCAAGCGAATGGTTGAATTCAGGGCCAAGGCCAAAGCAACGATGCATCTTGAAGCAGAGCCTCAAAAGATCCTGGATGATATACAGATGATTGTCCTTAACCAGCAGAGTGAATTCAACCGCATCTGGGAAAATACACAGGAAGAACTCAAACGAGCCAAAATATTCCTGGTCACGGAGAGACAATTGAGCAAAGAACAACAGGAATTCGTGAGCCGGTATTATGACGAAGAAGTTAGCGCCAATGTGATTCCGCTGATGATCCAGAGTATACCAAATTTCCCCTACCTGCGAGATAAATCGATATACCTGGGTGTTGTGATGTGGAAAAAGCAATCACCTCTGCAAAAGAATTATGCACTAATTGAAATTCCCAGCCGCGTATTGGGTCGGTTCATCCAATTGCCATCACCGGAGGGCGAGCATCATATCATCCTGCTGGAAGACGTGATTCGATGTAACCTGCCTGAGATCTTTTCTTATTTTGGACACGACCAATACAGTGCGCATGTTTTCAAAGTGACCCGGGATGCGGAGATCGACATAGATAATGATGTCTCCACTTCCTTCGCTCAAAAAATTGAAAAGGGCTTAAAGAACCGCCGAAAAGGAAAACCTGTCCGTTTTGTATATGACCGCGAGATGGATCCTGCACTGCTTGAATATTTGATTCGACGGATGAATTTAACCAAACGAGACAATCTTATTCCCGGTGCAAGGATTCACAACTTTCGCCACTTCATGGATTTCCCGGAAAATGTTTTTGCTAAAAAGACAGATCGGAGGAAGCCATTTGTTCATCCACTGCTGGAAGAGGAAAGAGTAACCGACGTGGTGATGGAGAAAGACGTAATGCTTCATTTTCCGTACCATTCTTTTAACGCGGTGATAGACCTATTGAGGGAGGCAGCAGTTGATCCTGGTGTAACCAGCATAAAGATCACCTGCTATCGTCTCGCCGGGCAGTCGAAAATCATAAATGCCCTGATCAATGCTGCAAGAAATGGAAAACATGTAACGGTGATGCTCGAACTACGCGCCCGGTTCGATGAAGAGGCAAACCTCGACTGGAAAGACCGCCTTGAAGAAGAAGGTGCCAGGGTATTGACAGGTTTGCCAAACATGAAAATACATGCCAAGCTCTGTGTCATTAAAAAACGGGTTAATGACCGAAGCACGCACTATGGTTTTGTAAGCACGGGCAACCTGAATGAGAAAACGGCGACGGTATATGCTGACCACTGCCTGCTGACGTCAAATCAAAAGATCATGGCAGACGCAAACCGCATATTCAGTTATTTGGAGCAGCCGAAAAGCGGAGATCATTTTTTAAAAGCATGCAAAACCATTATACCAAGCCCGATTATGCTTCGCAAGCAATTGCACAAATTGATCAATACCGAGATCAAACATGCAAAACAAAAGAAACCGGCGTCAATTACTCTTAAAATGAATTCGCTTTCGGACGAAGACCTCATTGACAGATTATATGAGGCCGCCAGGGCCGGCGTGGAATTAAAACTGATAGTACGTGGAATATTTTCAATGCTTCCGGAAAGTAAAAAATTTAAAAAGCCAATTACCGCAATCAGCATCGTCGATGAATACCTGGAACATGCACGTGTGTGGGTATTTCACAATAGCGGCAAAGAGAAAGTTTATATATCTTCGGCTGACTGGATGGTGCGAAATCTTGACCATCGTGTTGAAGCCACTTGCCCGGTAACAGAGGAAGCCCTTAAAAAGGAATTAAAGGCCATCCTCAACATACAGTTAAGTGATAACGTCAAGGCGAGGTGGCTGAACAATGAATTGAGCAATGATTATGTTTCTTCCAAAGGCAAAAAGAAAATACGTTCGCAATTTGAAACCTATCACTTTCTCTCAAAGAAAACTCTAAAACGCAGTGAGGTTAGCAGCCATTGATATCGGAAGCAATGCAGCAAGATTATTGATCAGTGATGTTATCCCCAGCACTAAAATCAACCCTGAATTTGTAAAGATCTCCCTGGTTCGGGTGCCGCTGCGTCTTGGCTTTGACGTATTTGACAAAGGGGAAATTTCCCCGGCAAGAGTTGATAAAATCATCAAGACGATTAAATCATATAAATATCTACTCGATGTTTATGAAGTGAAGCATTTGAAAGCATGCGCCACCTCCGCCATGCGTGATGCCGTGAATGCACCGGAGATAATCAAAAAAATAAAAACAGAAACCGGTATCGATATCGAGATCATCAGTGGCCAGGAGGAAGCATCACTCATTTACGAAAACCACGTCGCTGAAAATCTCAATAAAGACGAATCGTACCTGTACATTGATGTAGGCGGTGGTAGTACAGAACTCACTTTTTTCAGTGATGGGAAACTCATCTTTAAAGAATCATTCGATATCGGCACCATCCGCCTGCTGAAGAACCAGGTAACCGAAGCGCATTGGGACGAGATGAAGGAATTTATAAAGAACAAGACGAAAGGTTACCACCATGTCACCGCAATCGGCTCCGGCGGCAACATCAACAAAATATTTTCCCTTTCAAAGCGTAAAGAGGGCAAACCACTTTCCCTCGAACTTCTTCGCGATTATTATAAAGAATTCAGCACGCTCTCGGTTACGCAGCGCATTGCCTTTTATCACTTGCGGGAGGACCGCGCTGATGTAATTGTTCCTGCCTTGCTTATTTATATTAACGTGATGCGTTGGGCTGATACTGAAGAAATATTTGTTCCTAAAATTGGTTTAGCGGATGGATTGATTCACACACTTTATGAGGAAGTGAGAATGCAAAATATCATTGTGTGATTCTCCTGCGTTGTAAGGAGCGGTCCCGCTGTTGTGAGTTTTAATTTCCGTCCATCAGTTTAACCACAGAGAGCACAGCGTTGTGGTCCCTGTGATCGCTGTGGTTTAGTTTTTCCAGATCCCAGATAGGTCCTCTTGCTATTCGACATATTATATTAGCTTTACTCCCATTTTTAAAACATGGTCTCATGTCTGTACAAAAAGAAGTAAAGAAAGTTACTACCAACACACTTCAGAAAATGAAAGCAGCGGGCGAGAGAATCTCTATGATCACTGCTTATGATTTTTCGTTCGCCAGGATTTTTGATGCTGCTGGTATTGACGTGATCCTTGTTGGGGATTCAGCATCCAACGTAATGGCAGGGCACATGACAACCTTGCCAATCACGTTAGATCAAATGATTTACCATGCTTCTGCTGTAATTCGCGGTATAGATCGTTGCCTTGTTGTGGTTGACATTCCCTTCGGTTACTACCAATCAAACTCCGAAATAGCCCTGGCCTCAGCTGTACGCATCATGAAGGAAACCGGTGCGCACTCGATTAAGTTGGAGGGCGGAGAAGAAGTGCTGGATTCAATAAAACGCATCATTTCAGCGGGCGTACCTGTCATGGGCCATTTGGGATTAACACCTCAATCTATTTACAAGTTCGGTACCTACGCGGTACGGGCACAGGAAGAAGTAGAAGCCAATAAATTAAAGAGAGATGCAAAGCTGTTGGAAAAAGCAGGGTGCTTTGCTATTGTTCTTGAAAAAATTCCGGCGAACCTTGCCAAGGAGGTCTCCGAAAGCATCCGCATTCCAACCATTGGCATCGGCGCAGGCCGATATTGCGATGGGCAAGTGTTGGTGATGCATGATATGCTTGGAATCAACACTGAATTCAAACCGCGTTTTCTTCGGCAGTATTTAAATATTCACGAGCAGGCCACGGAGGCGATCCAACGCTACATACATGACGTAAAGTCGAAAGATTTTCCGAGTGAACAAGAACAATATTAGATGCCAGGTATTACATGCCGGGTGAAAATTGACGAATTAAAATCGCCTGGTCACTGTCATCTATCATCCGTAAAACCATCATCTATTAACTTTGCCTTCTTAATTTTCAATCATGAGCTTTTTGGACGATCTCAATGTGAAGAAAGAAAATATGGGAGCTAGTACAGGCGCCCACTGGTTGGCCTCAAAAGGCGAAACTATTCCCTCCTACTCTCCCGTTGATGGAAATCTCATTGGATCAGTCACCGCAGTCGACAAAGACAGCTACGAAAAAATAATTGCTAGTGCGCAAGAGGCGTTTCTATCCTGGCGCATGGTGCCCGCTCCCCAACGCGGCGAAATTGTCCGACAAATTGGCGAAGCGCTTCGCGATTACAAAGAACCGCTTGGAAAATTGGTGTCCTATGAAATGGGTAAGAGTTTGCAGGAAGGCTATGGTGAAGTACAGGAAATGATTGACATCTGCGATTTCGCAGTTGGTCTTTCAAGACAGCTGCATGGTCTCACGATGCATAGTGAACGGCCCGGCCACCGCATGTATGAGCAGTGGCATCCGCTCGGTATTGTCGGAATTATTTCTGCATTCAACTTCCCCGTAGCCGTATGGAGCTGGAATAGCATGTTGGCCTGGGTTTGTGGAGACGTTTGCGTATGGAAGCCTTCGGAAAAAACTCCATTGTGTGCTGTGGCCTGCCAGCATATCATTGCAAAGGTGTTTGCTGCCAACAACGTCCCCGAAGGTGTTTGCAATATTATTATCGGCAGTCGTGACGTGGGCGAATGGCTCGCAAATGATAAAAGAATTCCGCTGGTATCGGCAACCGGGTCTACAAGGATGGGTAAAGCCGTTGCCAGTGCAGTAGCTGCAAGACTTGGCAGGGCTCTGCTCGAATTAGGTGGAAATAACGCGATCATTGTTTCAAAGGACGCAGACCTGGATATCGCTATTCGTGGGGCTGTATTCGGAGCTGTGGGTACGGCGGGACAGCGATGTACTACAACTCGACGCCTGATTGTTCAGCAGGACGTATATAACAGTGTTAAGGACAGGCTGGTTTCCGCTTATAAGAGGCTCACAATCGGCGATCCATTATCAGAGAAGAACCTGGTAGGGCCGTTAATCGATAAGGATGCCGTAAAAATGTACCTCGATGCTATCGAAAAATGTAAAGGCGAAGGCGGAAGATTTGTCGTTGAAGGCGGGGTATTGCATGGCGACGGCTATGAAAGTGGATGTTATGTAAAACCCTGCGTGGCAGAAGTCGAGTCCCACTTTAAAATAATACAACAGGAAACCTTTGCTCCCATCCTGTATTTGCTTCAGTATAAGGCGATTGATGACGCGATCGCCATCCAAAATAACGTCCCCCAGGGCTTATCTTCTTCCATTATGACCTTAAATTTGAGAGAGGCGGAGCAGTTTCTTTCTCACTCAGGTAGTGATTGTGGTATTGCAAATGTGAACATAGGGACGAGCGGAGCCGAAATCGGCGGGGCATTTGGCGGCGAAAAAGAAACAGGTGGCGGCCGGGAAAGCGGTAGCGACGCCTGGAAAAATTACATGAGGAGGCAAACCAACACAATAAATTATAGTACAAATCTTCCTCTTGCGCAGGCCATTAAGTTTGATTTATAAGAAAAATTTGCAAACTTTACGCCTCAATACCTGATCCGCCAAAGGCGGATTCCTTTGAAAAAACCAATTCACGACCAATGAAAAAGTCCGGACTTGTCCTGCTTCCCCTACTTGCAGTAGCAATTACCCGCGCCCAATTAAGAGTAGCCGTTGTCGGTGGCGTTCACAGTTCTTCAGTGAACGAGTCGAACAATCTGCCAGGTTGGGATTCAATCAGCAACAATTATTCAGCACGCACCGGAGTGCACTTCGGTTTTATGGCTGATCTTCCCGCGTCCCCAACGTCAAAAATCTACTTTCAGCCTGGAATAGTTTTTTACAATAAAGGCAGGAAATACGAATCGCCTTACGATTCAGTGGGCGATGTTAAGTCATTTACTGCATCACAGTTTATAAACTACATTGATGTACCGCTGAATGTCGTCTTCAAATATCCACTGAAAAAGAAAAACAAATTACTGATTGGGGCTGGCCCTTACCTCTCCTTCTTCTACAACGGCAAAGAAAAAACCGAAACGCTGTTCAACACAGGCGGATACGAAAGCACTGAGACGGACGATTTGCCCGTAGGTAAGAATCCGGGACAATACAAGACCGTTAACTATGGGATCAATGCACTCGCCGGAATAGAATTTGGCCGTTGGTTCCTCACCGCAAATTATAGCCACGGTTTTGGTGATTTCTACACGAGCTCTTATGACGGACATTTAAACCACCAGGTAATTGGAGGTACGATTGGAATCTTTATCGGCAAAGCCGTTGAAATGGGTCCAAAGGATCAAGATAAAGATGGGATCACGGATGACGTGGATGCCTGCCCGGAGGAACCCGGAACGGCGGCAACTCACGGTTGCCCGGATAAGGACGCGGATGGTATTGCAGATAAGGATGATCAATGTCCAACTGAGCCCGGTTTAGTAAGTAATCATGGGTGCCCAATACGGGACAAGGATAATGATGGCGTAACCGATGATTTGGATAAATGTCCTGATATCGCAGGCATCGCGAAGTATAATGGGTGTCCTGTTCCCGATTCAGATAAAGACGGGGTGAATGATGAGGAGGATAAATGTCCAACAGTGGCTGGAGTGGCACGTTACAATGGTTGCCCTGTTCCTGATACGGACAATGATGGCTTGAATGATGAAGAAGATAAATGTCCGACGGTGGCTGGCATTAAAGAAAACAATGGCTGCCCGGAAATCAAGCAGGAGATCATTGAAAAAGTAAATTTTGCTGCACGCCGCATTCAGTTTGAAAAGGCAAAAGCTGTTCTCTTGCCCGCATCCTTAAAGGTGCTGGATGACGTGGCTGAAATTTTCAAACAAAACCTTGACTTGAAACTGTCCATCGAGGGACATACAAGTAGCGAAGGAAGCCAGGAAACAAATATGAAGCTTTCAAGAGAGCGGGCAGATGTTGTAAAAGATTACCTTATTTCGAAGGGCATTGACCGAAATCGTTTGCGTGCCGAGGGATTCGGCCCCAATAAACCGTTAAATGAAGGCAAAAGCCCGGCTGAAATGGCATTAAATCGTCGCGTGGAGCTGAAACTGAGCAACCAATGATTTTCTCAATACGTCAAGACTAAGTCCCGTTGGGCTGGGGCTTTTTACAAAATAGTATGAATGGTTTCTTAAAAAATGGCTTTTCGGCTTACTTGCGGCATGAAACATGCTCCTTTGGTGTAATTTCGCACCTTTTAAAAATTTATTACTAAATAATCAACTAATGACAAAAACAATCAAGCGTCCCCTATTGCTATCGCTCTGTCTAGGTTTGTTATCTTTTTCAGGTTTTGCTCAAACATCAGTCAAAGAAGAAGTGCCAAAGGGTTGGCATCTTTTAAATAAACAAACAAGTGGGTACTATGGAATCAGTCTTGACAAGGCTTATGATTTCCTAAAAGGCAAAAAAAGCACTCCGGTAATTGTGGCGGTTATTGATTCGGGAGTTGACACAACGCATGAAGATCTGAAGTCAATTTTGTGGCATAATCCAGGTGAAATTCCAGGAAATGGAATTGATGATGACAAGAATGGTTACGTAGATGATGTATATGGGTGGAATTTTCTTGGCGGTCGCGATGGAAAAAATGTGAAAGAAGATTCTTACGAGGCCGCGCGAGTTTATCATCAATATAAAAGCAAATTCGAAAATGTTACTGATCCATCGACTTTATCCAATGAAGACAAAGAGCTCTATGAAATGTGGGTCAAGGCTAAACAGAACGTAGTTGGCGACGTTGACATTTCGATGCTCAAAAAGTATAAGGAAATCGAGAAGGACATGATCATTGGTGATTCTGTAATCCAGGCTGGTCTGAAAAAGAAAGAATACAATTGCAAAGACCTGGAAAGCTATATCCCCACTTCCGGCGTAGCTCAAAAACTGAAACAGACCATGACGTACATCTGTGGCCTGAATAAGAACGATGACATTACAAATGTGCAAATCATTGAAGATTTACAAGGCGAGATCAGGAAAATGGAGTTCTCGGAAAAAGCACCTAAAGATTTCCGTGGCTTGATTGTGCAAGACAATTACAACGATTTCAGCGATCGTTTTTATGGTAATGGTGATGTAATGGCCAGCACGCCTTTTCACGGTACACACGTGTCAGGTATAATCGCAGCAGTAAGAAAAAATGGAATCGGAGTAGATGGCATCGCCGACAATGTAAAAATCATGATGATCCGTGCCGTACCTGATGGTGATGAGCACGACAAGGATATTGCGTTAGCTATACGTTATGCTGTTGACAACGGTGCGAAAGTAGTTAACATGAGTTTTGGCAAAGGTTTCTCTCCCGAGAAACAGTGGGTTGATGATGCCGTTCGCTATGCGCAAAGCAAGGGCGTGCTGTTGGTACACGCTGCCGGTAACGATGCAGACGATATTGATACTGCATGGAATTTTCCGAGCCCTGTATTTAAATCAGACGGAGTGCAAGCCAGCAATTGGATTACGGTTGGAGCCAGTGGCGATCCAAGACTCGGTGGTCTTGTCGCGGGATTTTCAAACTACGGCAAGAAAGAAGTGGACGTTTTTGCGCCAGGTGTAAAGATTTACTCAACAATACCCGGCGGTAACACTTATGGAAATGCGCAGGGTACGAGTATGGCTTCACCTGTTGTGGCTGGTTTATCAGCCCTGATTCTCGAATATTTCCCAACGCTTAGTGCCGAACAAGTTAAAGCTGCAATTGAAAAATCAAGCGTAAAGCCAGGTGTTAAAGTAAAAAATCCTTCGACTGAAGAAGAAGTAGATCTAAGTGACCTCAGCAAGACAGGCGGCGTTATTGATGCCTATGAGGCGGTAAAGCTTGCATCACAAATGAAAGGAGAAAGAGCCGTTAAAACAGAAGATGTAAAACCGAAATCATCAGTAAAGCCTAAGAAAAACGGCTAAGAAATATAAGATCGAATTAATCAATAAAAAGCTCTTGTAAACAGGAGCTTTTTATTTTTCAAAACAGCCATTTATCGTTACAGTTGCGTGAAATTCAAACTCCCTATATTTGTAATTCACCAATCCTAAGTTGATGGCGAAGCAAGTTGAAGATTTTGATGCCAATCTAACCGGTGAAGAGGGAAAAACCGAAGAAACAAAAACCAGCTGGTTTAAGCGCATCAAAAAAGGTATCAATACCAAGACTTCAGAAAAGAAAGAAACGCCTGAGGGGTTATGGACAAAATGTCCTGAATGCAATTACATCTGTACCGTATCGGAATTGCGTGACCATTTATTTGTATGCCCGAAGTGCGCTTATCATCATCGTATCGGCAGTTCAGAATACTATGACATACTGTTTGATAACAGGGAGTGCACCGAACTTTTTGCAAACATTCGCAGCGTCGATTATCTTGAATTCACAGATCTTAAACCGTATAAAAAAAGGCTCGAAGAGATTTGGAGCAAAACAGATCTTAAGGATTCGATGCGCGTAGCTGCTGGAAAGTTAAACGGCCACGATATCGTGATTGCATGCATGGATTTTGAATTTATCGGTGGCTCGCTGGGCAGTGTGATGGGTGAAAAATTCTCACGTGCTGTAGATTATTGTATTCAACATAAAACTCCTTACCTGGTGATTGGAAAAAGCGGCGGAGCCCGCATGATGGAGAGCGCTTTTTCACTTATGCAGTTAGCCAAAACGAGCGGTAAACTATCACAACTCAGTGACGCAAAAATCCCCTACATCTCGCTATTGACGGATCCAACTTTTGGTGGAATATCCGCCTCATTTGGTATGCTGGGTGATTTAAATGTTGCAGAGCCCGGAGCATTGATCGGTTTTGCAGGACCAAGGGTCATTAAAGAAACCATTAAGAAAGACCTTCCAGAAGGTTTCCAACGCAGTGAGTTTATCCTTGAGCACGGTTTCCTCGACTTTATCGTTCCCCGGAAAGATTTAAAAGAAAAGCTTGGTACCGTTCTGACGCTGTTCAAAAATTAATTTCCCCTCCTTTTATGCCAGCATGACAGGCGACTACGGCTGGTCAATCTTTTGCCGGGTAGAAATTGCTATGAGTTCAATTTCTTTTATCAACCATCATCCAGATGAGAATTTGCTTGATGCTTACTCAAAGACCATCACGGGTGTTGTAAGTGGAACCGCACAGGCTGTTGTACATATACAAGTACAGAAGAAAATAATTGACAGGAGAACAAAACAGGAGCGAATGAACCAGGGCTCCGGATCGGGATTCATTATTTCTTCTGATGGGTACATTGTGACGAATAACCACGTTATAGAAAATTCAGCAGATATTAAAGTAAATTTTGCGGACGGAAGAACTGAATCAGCGGAATTGAAAGGAGCCGACCCTTCGACCGATGTTGCCGTCATTAAGATTTATGAGCCGGGGCAAAAAGCATTATCGTTCGCTGACTCAGACGCATTGAAAGTGGGACAGATCGCGATTGCAATTGGAAATCCGCTCGGTTTACAACACAGTGTTACCGCCGGCGTAGTAAGTGCTTTGGGCCGAACGTTACGCGCGAATAACGGAAGATTGATTGATGATGTGATACAAACCGACGCAGCGCTCAACCCAGGCAATTCGGGCGGGCCGCTTGTGGACTCGTCAGGATTTGTTATTGGGATGAATACAGCCGTCATTCCCTCTGCACAGGGTTTATGTTTTGCCGTTTCATCAAACCTGACGGCCTACGTTGCTGGCAAGCTGATTATGGAGGGCAGGGTAAAACGGGCTCAACTGGGAATCGCAGGTCAGTTAGTAAATCTAACCGAAAGAATGATAGCTGCCAACAAGCTTTCTGCAAGAACAGGAGTATATGTTTTTGAAATTGTTGCTGACTCACCCGCCTATAATCGTGAAATACGAATTGGTGACATCATTGTTGAATTCAACAACAACCCAGTGAGCAGTGTCGACGACCTGCACAAATTGCTAAATGAAAAAGCAATTGGAGTTGATTCTGAACTGGGGGTTTTGCGAGGCGGAAGAAAAACAGTTATTAAAACAGTGCCGGGAGAAATCAAATAAATCTCGCAACAGCGCAAATGCGAAGGTCACAATAAATCTCTACCTTCATTCGCCACGATCAAATGTTATTGATGCACGAGTAACAACAATTCCTTGTTTGCTACAGCGTTCAACATATGGCACAACAGAAAATAATCAGAGCGAGAGATATTGGAATTCCCTTCGACGGAACAACCGGAAAATATAATGCGATTACGGATGTAGCAGGAGTTGAAGTTGGGCACGTTACGCTGATTGAAGGGAGTGGAAAACTTGAACGAGGAAAGGGGCCGGTGCGAACCGGTGTAACTGCAATTCTTCCTTCGGGAAAAAAATACAGACCTGTGTTTGCCAACTGGCATATGCTAAACGGCAATGGAGACATGACCGGTACGCAATGGATCACTGAGTCTGGTTTTTTGGAAACGCCTATTTTGATTACCAATACGAGCAGTGTTGGAACTGTGCGAGACGCTGCTCTGGCCTGGATGGTTAAAAATCGTTATGTCGATCCTTCGCAGGGACAATTTTGGTATTCTTATCCCGTAGTCGCCGAAACCTGGGATGGAATACTCAATGATATTAATGGCTTTCATGTAAAAGCAAATCATGTCACCGAAGCGCTGGATAAGGCCCGACCAGGACGGGTAGATGAAGGCGCAATTGGTGGAGGCACAGGAATGATTTGTTATGGTTTCAAAGGGGGCATTGGTACTTCCTCAAGAATAATCGATGAGAAATTGGGTGCTTATACCATTGGAGTATTAGTACAGTCAAACTATGGCAGTCGACCACAGCTTCTAATTGCCGGGGTTCCAGTCGGCAAGGAACTTGTGGAAACCTTACCGGTAAAAATCTTTGAAGGATCCACTCAAACAAAGTCTACTGGCAACAGGATGTATAAAGCATTGATGGAACAGGGTTCTATCATCGTTATTGTAGCAACTGATGCGCCATTACTTTCTCATCAGTTAAAAAGAATTGCTCAACGTGTCACTCTTGGAATTGGAAAATGTGGAGGTATTGGAGGCAATGGTTCAGGTGATATTTTCATCGCATTCTCGACAGCAAATAGAAATTCGTTTAGCCGGGAAAAAGAAACCACTGTTACGATGTATTCGAATGACTTGATGGGGGGCTTGTTCACGGCAACAATCCAGGCTACTGAGGAAGCTATCATCAATGCCTTAGTGGCAGGTAGAACAATGACTGGGATCAACGGTAACACAGTACATGGTCTCCCGAATAACGAAGTGGTAAAAATTCTAAAAAAATATAATAGGTTACGATAGAAACATCTAACAAATTCCACAAAATACCACGAAAAGGGAATACACACCTGTATAAATAATTCTACCTTTATTTTGACTGTAAAACGGATTTTTGTACGGTTCTAATTCCCAGCCTAATTTTCCTCACCGCCTCCATAAGTTTTCAAAACATTCCACGTTAATCCGGCCATCGGAAACTGTTTCGATCACAATCAAAAACCAACGCCATGTCTTCCTGTAAACCTTTCTTTATTGTAACCACTTTTATTATTGCAATCGCAGTCGTGTCAATGTCTTTGGACCAGGAAAAAAATCAACGCTCGAAAGCCGTTGAAATGGTGGCGCAGTTATACGCAGGCGATATGCAGCGACTTGACGCGTTCTTAAAGGAATATCCAAATCACTTCTACAATAGCACCTATGAAATAAGAAAGTCACAGTATGAAGAATTAGCTAGGCGGATCAAAAGAATTGAATGCATGTTCTTTTACTACCACCCGCAACTGGCACTGGACAAATTCTTTCAACCTGCTAAGTTCGAAATGCGCGACTTTGGACCGCCATTTCCAGATAGTTGGATCATAGCGGGACCGTTTGGAATTGAAACGGATAGCGAAATGAAGAAAATGGATCCCGATCGAATTGCATTCACCAAAATTTTCATCCCAAGAGCCGCCAACAATCTCCGAAAGGTAATTGAAGAAAGCAATTGCAGGAACGATTGCGAGGCTATGAATGATGCAGACATACTTGAAGCCCTTCGTTTGCAAATAATGCGGATCAGCACTGTCGGAATTGCAAACGGTGACATGACAGTAGAACCGGCTGGCATGCCTGGCCTGGAAGGTGAGTACATGGCCTGGTCTGAAATGATAAAAATATATTTAGATCAACTAAGCTCGTCAAAGGCAACTCTGAAAAAGCAGATGCTCGCGAAATTGGACGAAGGACAAAGGATTCTCTATGCAAAGCCTGAATTCAGAAAATTTAATCGAATGGGATTCTTAACAGAGATACTTATTCCCCTTTCCATTTATTTTGACCAACTCCAAAAAGCTTTAAAGGTTGATTTAAAAACAAGTTTTAGCGCTGTTTACTTAAATAGCAAGCATATTTATGAAGCAAACATCCTTAACCCCGACTACTTCGCACCGGGGTCTGAAGCTTACTTAACAAAGGCAAAAGCAGAACTTGGAAAATTTCTATTTTTTGACCCCATTTTATCCGACAATAATAAAAGAACCTGCGCTTCGTGCCACAAACCTCAATTTGCATTCACAGATAGCCTGAAAAAAGCGGTAAAATTTGAATTCGGTGACCTCCCGAGAAATACGCCAACGGTCATAAATGCTGCGTATCAAAAAGTTCAATTCTGGGATTTGCGAGCTTCCTCTCTTGAGGACCAGCTGGATTCTGTGATCAACAGCCCTGATGAGTTGCATAGCTCGTTTGAAAGAGTCATTGATCGCATCAACTCGAGCACTGAGTATAGGACCTTGTTTTATGCTGCGTTTCCCGAAACAAAAAAGACCGGTATTCAAAGGAGGCATGTAAAAATCGCTATCGCTTGTTATGAACGAACCCTGACGGGGTTAAACAGTCGCTTTGATCAATATGTAAGAGGCGATAAAACCAGGTTGAGTGAATCAGAAATTCACGGCTTTAATCTCTTTATGGGGCAGGCGAAATGCGCTACCTGCCACTATGCTCCTCTCTTCAGCGGTCCGCGGCCACCCGAATACAATTTTACAGATCACCGTTCTCTTGGAATACCGGTGAAAGATACCATGGAAATTTTCCAGCTGGATCCTGACACTGGTTTCTCGAAATTGACAAAAAATCCTTTCCAGCACTTTTCATTTAAAGTGCCGACCGTGCGTAATGCGGAATTAACGGCTCCATATATGCATAACGGCGTGTACAAGACTCTTGAGCAGGTGATAAACTTTTACAATCATGCTGCAGGAAATAAGCTGAGAAAGGATTATGGTAATACGATGAAGGGACTACCCTTTTTTATGGTCCTTCCCGATTCATTAGACTTGAATGAGCAAGACAAGAAGGACCTCGTCTTGTTCCTGAAAGCATTGACCGATACCACAGCGATAAAAAATGTGCCTACCCGTTTGCCCGAATTAGGAGAGAAATATGCTGCGTTGAATAAGAGGAAAATTGGCGGTGAGTATTAAAAATTGATTGGACGAATTCTTGTTGCCGCTCATCATTTACATTTGGCTGCATTTGCCGCCTCTTTTGTAATTCTGTACATTTCAGCAAATGTTATAAATGTTCTTTAAACGCATTAATCCCCATCAGACGCTGGAACATATAATTGAATGCTATTGGCTAATTGAAAATGACGATCCCTCTCCAAAAAAACAAAAAATCATTCCTGATGGTTTTACCGAAATTATTTTTCACTTTGGTGATCCCTACCGGATCAAATTGAGCAGTCAATGGCAGGTGCAATCCAGCACTTTATTAGCCGGGCAGATCACCAGGCATTTTTTATTGGAAAACACCGGCCAATCCAATGTCCTGGGCATTAAATTAAAACCCACGGCTCTTACCCACCTTTTCAATCTAAATATGAGTTTGCTGACCGACACCGTCGTTGACGCAAAATCAGTCCCCAGACCCGAAATTTCAATCTTGGAAAGACTTTTTGGCGGTTTTGACAATCATGAAGAAAGCATTCGCAAAGTTGAAGAATATTTTCAAAGCCTCGCCGCAGTAAAAAACTGGAAGGAGACAGCGGCAGATATAGCTATTGGTTTAATTTTTGAAAAGAATGGAATGACAACTGTGACAGAACTGTGTAATGCGGCTGGTGTTGGAGAACGTCAATTAGAAAATCTTTTTAAAAAATATGTTGGACTTCGTCCCAAATTCTTTTCCAGAATCATTCGGTTCAATTATATTTTTGAATTGGTTCAAAAAAATAAGGAACGCTGGTCATCGCTTGCTTATGAAGCCGCCTACTATGACCAGTCTCATTTTATCCGCAACTTCAAAAGCTTTACGGGTGAAAACCCCTCAGACTATGCTTTTCATGAAAAAAACATAGCCAATTTTTTTCTAACAAAGAATGAATGACTTCGGTTTTATACAATTTCAAATGGACGATCTGATATATTTTTGAGTCAAAAGGGGCAAATATGAAAACAGTGTTTTTCTTTCTGGTTTTAGAGGCATTGGCGGGAAACAGCTCCTGTCAAACGCAGAAAGTGACAGATGATTTTAGAAAGCTGGAATGGTTGAGCGGAGTGTGGGTAAGAACAAATATGCCCGCGAACCGGAGCGGCAATGAGCGTTGGGTAAAAATGTCGGCAGGTGAATGGCAGGGCTTTGGTCTTACCCTGAAAGGGCAAGATACTGTCGCTTTTGAAAAACTAAAAATGGTGATTAAAGATGATGCCATTTACTATGTGGCAGACCTCTCTGAAAACAAACAGCCCGTGTATTTTAAGCTCACCGAAATTTCAGAAAATGGATTCATGGTGGAAAATCCCGAACATGACTTTCCCAAGAAAATAAGATATCAAAAAGACGGTGATAAATTAAGAGCCACCATTGCCGATAATGCGAAGTCCATCGATTATTTTTTCCAAAGAAAATGATGGCAAGAGGCAATGGTTCCAAAATTTCTAGAATAGTTTCCAAACGGGCTACTGGGATATTTTCAATATATTGAAAACCAAATATTGTAGATAAAGCAGCCAACGATTGGACCAATTCCAGGCTAAAGTAAAATTATCACTAATGCGGAAAGTTCTTTTCTTTTGCACCTTTATATCTTTCAGGGTGCTTTCGATCAGCCAAGCTGTTATTCCACTGTATACCAACAACCAGGTAAAGGATGCTCTGCCTTGTGACAGAAAAGAAGAAGTAGCAACAGACGCCGTTGACGGACGGATACATATCAGCCGTGTCGTTCAACCGTCACTAACAGTATATCGCGCCGCTTCTACGAACAAGGCAAGAGCAGCAGTGATTGTTTGTCCAGGCGGCAGCTATATAAATCTGTCAATGACACATGAAGGTTATGAAGTGGCTGAACAATTGAACAAGTATGGCATTACCGCATTTGTGTTAAAATATAGGTTGCCCAACGACAGCTGCATGAAGCAAAGAGAAACAGGCCCTTTACAAGACCTTCAACAGGCAATTATTCTAGTCAAGTCGCGTGCAAAAGAATGGGGAATCGATTCATCAAAAGTTGGAGTTTTAGGTTTTTCCGCCGGCGGTCATTTAGTGTCAACCTCAGTTACCCACTTCAATACATGCTTTGCTGACAATCCAATGAATATCTCTGTTCGTCCTTCGTTTGGAGTTTTAATATACCCTGTGATAAGTTTCCAGGAAGAAATAGCTCATAAGTTTTCCAGGGAAAACCTGCTGGGAAAGAATCCAACGAAAGAAAAAATGGATTTATTCTCAAGTGAAAAACAAGTCACAAGTCAAACTCCTCCCTGCTTCCTCGTTCATCCGCAAGATGACAAAACAGTACCAGTAAAGAACAGCATTTATTTCTACGACGCATTGGTGAATAACAAAGTCAAGGCTGAGCTGCTAATTTATCAAAGTGGCGGGCACGGCTTTGGCCTTACCAATCCATCGACAAAAGAAACGTGGATGGATCAGCTTATTCCATGGCTGCAGCTAAATGGCTTTTATCAGCCCTAATCCAAGAGTTTATCTTTCTTCACAGTGTGCGCAATCAAAGACTTTCAGCCATTTCTTCACTGTTGAAAAAAAA
>AR_comb_assmDRAFT_10214742_pt1 | contig 29021 bp, 34 predicted proteins | sample ArasoioldDNA_FD_10543 | JGI IMG/M metagenome (IMG submission 10543) | reverse complement strand
CCCCCAACCCCCCACCCGACCGTCCGGCTGACCATCACCGCCCTCCCAGCCCCCCAAGGATCCAAGCGCGCTCTGCCCATCAAACGCCGAGACGGGACCCTCGGCGTCAACATCGTCGAAGGCGGCAGCCCCATCGCCCGGGAGAAGGTCCTGTCCTGGCGAGCCGCAGTCGTTGAGGCCTGCGAGAAGTGGCGGGCCGCTCGGCCTAGCTGGACAAGGATCAGCGGGCCGGTAGCGCTGGAGATCGAGTTCCTGCTACCACGCCCGAAGGCGATCCCGAAGGAGCGGCTGGGCTGGCCGTCGACGTTCCCGGATCTCGTGAAGCTGATCCGGGCGACGGAGGACGCGCTGAAGCTGGGGCTGCTGATCCGGGATGACAGCCAGGTCTGCGCGATCGGCCGGACGTTGAAGCGGTACTGCCGGGAGGGGGAGGCCCCGGGTGCGGTGCTCGACCTATGGGAGCTAGGACCGGCAGATTCCCTGTTCGGGTAGCCCTACCAGGGGTATTTGCTCAGGATCATCAGAAACGGTCGCGATGGTGGTCACCGTCGGTGTACACTTCTGGGTGATGGCGACGCAGGTGGCTGACCGTGGTGTGGCGGGAGGAGCTGCCAGATGGACACGACCGAGACCCGACTGAAGCGGCCGCCCGTGACCCCGAAGACGCCCGGGTTCTGCCCCGGAGCGCCGCAGGTTCGGCTGGAGCCGTGGTATCCCGGCCGCTACCTGTTGAAGCGGGCGTCGTGGACGCCGAAGGGTCAGGCGAAGCCGATCGAGCAGGTCCTCGGCCTGTGCCCCTACTGCGGTAAGTGGGTGGAGGTCCGCTCCGGCGCGATGGTCGCCCACACGCAGCCGGCCGGGAGCGACGGGCACCGTCGTGAGAAGGCCGACGACGCCCGCCGGGCCTACGCCGCCATGACCTTGCGTGCCGCGACCCGTAAGGCCTCCGTAGCGTAGGGGATCCCGGTCGGCGGGCCCCATCGACCCCGACTCGCCGACCGGTTCAACATCGGGAGCCGCCAGCTAGGGTCCTCCCCCGTGGCTGGCGGGCTCCCGGTGTTCCTCTGACGGCTCGGTGTCTACTCCCTCGGTCAGGGGGAGCGCGTCTGGCCGTTCCAGGATGGAAGGCTCGTCTGGGCCGGGGCTGACATGGCCGAGGCGCGCGATCGCCTCCGGGCGGCCGGTCAACCGTGGGACGAGCGACTTGGCCGGTTCCTGGCTAGGTTGCCTGGCGTCCGCTTCCCCGTCCTAGCGGGAGCGGAGCACGCCGGGGCTGCTGAGGCGGCTCGGGCGCACCTGTCCGGCACCTAGGAGGGCCTACCGCTGACTGCCATCGTCGCCGCCATCCTCGCCCTAGCCCCCGTAGGGGGCGGGCCCGACTACAGCACGATTCCCCTCGTCGACCACGAGCAACCGGTTGTCATGGTCGAAGTCCTCCCCGACCTGTGGGTCAACGAGCGAGACGCCCCAGCGACGATCGACTTCCTCCGCAAGGACGCCGAGTGGATCCGGCCCTGGAACACGATCGCCGGCTGCGAATCGCACGGCGACTGGGCGATCAACACGGGCAACGGCTACTACGGCGGCCTCCAAGAGGACATGTCGTTCTGGCGGACCTACGGGGGACTGGAGTTCGCCGCTCGGCCCGACCTCGCGTCGAAGCGGGAGCAGATCCTCGTCGCGACCCGTGCCCGTGACGGCTACGGGCCCTACGGCCCCAGGGGCTACCGGCCCTGGCCTGTCTGTGGACGGCTCGCCGCCTAACGCCGCTACCATCCGCCGATGGCGGCGCTCGTGCTGCGGTGGCTCGACCGGCTCGACCCGGAGACCCGCAGGAGAGGCGCCGTCTGGATGCTCATCGGCAGCCTGATCGGCTGGCCGTTGACGGCGCTGACCGTGGCGAGGGGCGAGCCGCAGTTCATCCTCGGATTGAGCTGGTTCGCGATCACCCTGACCGCGCTGGACGTTCTCTCCACGACGGACGTCCGGCGCGAGCAGGACGACGACGGAACCAGCGAGGCCACATAGGAGCCCTTGCCATAGACTCACGCGGTGTTCGTGTGAGCCTAGGAGGGCTACTTCGTGGGTGACTTCGGGAAGTTCGAGGGCCGGGAGATCCTGGTCAGCAGGCTGAGCGTGGGAGCGTTCTCGATCCCGCTGGAAGGCGTCCAGCACTCGGGCGATGAGCTCCTACTGCTGGTACGGGTGAAGGTCGGCGCGGTCGAGTTCCCCGACACCGACAGCCCGACCCGGATCCACAAGGCAAAGCTCGTGAACGCTGCGCCGGTAGGGGATGAGGACCGGCCGGGGCTGGAGACGATGCTCTCGGACGCGGTCGACGCCCGCGATGGTGTGGCCCGTCTCGCGACCGACGGGCCCGACTGGCTCCAGGAGGACGTGGAGATGGGCGACGGCGCTGCTCCTACCCGCCGTAGGGGCCGCCGGGCCGACCTCCCCGAGCCGATCGACGAGCCGTCGTGACTGATCCGTCGGTCGAAGCCTTCGTCCAGCAGGGGATGGAGGAGATGACCCGCATCGTCCAGGCAGCAGTCATCTCGGTCGCGGTCGCGGTCCCGGCCTGCACGGCGCTGGTGCAGGGCGTCGCCCTCGCCCAGGCGCAGGGCCTCATGCCGCAGGGCCTCGATGCCGCGACCGAGGCCCTACTGGCGACAGCGGAACGTCTCCGCCTCTGCTACACGGACCTCAAGCAGATCTCGGACCTGGTCGAGCAGGCGCAGGAGGAGCGCACGAGTGGATGATCGTCTCATCGTGGACATGCTGGCGGCCGCCAGACTGACCCGCCTCATCACTACGGACAGCTTTCCGCCGGTGAAGATCGCCCGTGAGGGGCTACTGGACGTAGTGGACCCAGACCGGAAGCGCCGACCGAAGGGCGCCGAGCCGCCCGCCCTAGCGGATCTGTTGGAGTGCAACTGGTGCACCGGCTGGTATGTGAGCGTCGGGGTCCTGGCAGCGCGCCGGTGGCTGCCGGGGTGGGGCTGGATCGCTCGTGCGCTCGCCACATCGATGGTCGTCGGGTTCGTCGCGACCCGCAGTGAGCACACGCGTGGGGACCTAGCCGATGTAGCGGATGCGGTCGACAAGGCCGGGAAGCAGCTGGCGCAGGTCGTGGTGCCGTTCCAGGGGATCCTCCGTGATCTGAGCGGCGGCCCGTCGGGCACCTGGACCGAAACCCCTGCCGGGTGGCAGCTGCGCAGCTATGAGAAGCCCGAGGTCACGGATCTCGGCAACCTGAAGGAGTCGTAGGAGATGGCAGGCGTGCGGGTTCAGGTCGGGGTGGAGAAGCGGAAGCGGCAGCGTTCCGACGACGACGGGATCTTCCTCGTGCTCCTCATCGAGGGGATCAACGTCTGCGACATCGGCGAGTTGAAGGATGAGCGGGCCCTGACGATCTGGCATGCGTGGCGGGCGCAGGAGACTGGCGGCGAGGAAGCGTTCCCGGTCCAGCCCCAGGCCGACAACGGCCAGCAGGGCCGCACCGACGGCGAGGAGCATGTGCTCCCGCTCACGACCAGCGGGTCCTAGTGGCCCAGGAGCAGATGACCTTCGGCTACGGCGGGCCCTACCTCCAGGACGAGCCCGTCGGGTTGAAGATCATCGCGGCCCGCCTGGACATGAACCCGGTGACGCTCGCCAGCCGGCGACACCGGGGCAGGTTCCCGAAGGAGCGTGGGAAGCTATCGACCGACGTCCCTTGGTGGTACTGGAACCAGGACATCGTCCCATGGGCCCGAGTCGTTGGGCTCCTACCGGCGCAAGGAGTTGCAGATGGTCATCCTCGCCCTGAGTGAAATGAAGGCCGGCGTCCAGGCCCTCTTCTTCGGCCTCGCGGTCCTGTGCTTCGTCCTCGCCTGGCTCGGCGCTATGCCTGCTAGGGCCGAACGGCCGCACTGGTTCGGGTGGAACTGGCTGGCGCTCGGCCTGGCGCTCGCCTGGTTCGTGTTCTTCTACAACGCGTTGGCCCGCGCGTGACGAAGATGTTCCCTCGGGAGATCATGCGCGGCCCCGCGGGGGTCGCCGTGCAGCTCTACGCCGCTCGGGTCGACACCGTCGAGGAGCAGGCGATGGTCGCCTGCTGGTTCTTGAACTGCCCCGGGCAGAGCGCCCCAGGCGTGGAGCAGTACATCCTGTGGGCGAACCATCTCCGGCCCCTACCGGGGCTCGGGCCTCCTGCGCCGTTGATGCCGGGCGCCACGCACGAGGTCCTCCTCGCGGCACTCGACCCGGACGGGCACCCGGAACCGACCGACAGCGCGACGTGGGAACCGTTCGTCCCCGCGAATCTCGTGCAGCAGCTCATCCTCACGGACGACGTGGCGTGTCAGGTCTTGATCCGCTCCGCTGCGGAGGAGATCTGCGGCGGGCGTCTGTGGGCGAACCCGTCTCGGATCGGTGAGGTGGAGCCGTGGCGGTCCTGGCTGTACCACGCGGCGGTGATGACCTGATGCCCTACCGGAGCAAGAAGGCGGAGCTGCCGTGTCACATCCATGCGTCCGAAGCGCCCGCCACGCTCTGCGGGATCAAGATGAACAGCGAAGCTCGGTTCCCCTACTGCGGAGCGCACGCGGTCCAGATGCACATCGATGGGTGCGACCCGCTGTGGTGCGGGGCCTGCCTGGATGCCTGGGAAGCGGCCGCACACTGGAAAAGCGTTTCTCGGTGAGCGGCCCGATCTCCTACCGGGAGTCGTGGTGGCGGCGGGTCCTGGAGCGTGTCTTCGGGTGGCTCGGAGCCGTCTCGGTGCGGGTACAGATCTGGCTTGCTCGGCGACGGGATCACCTATGAGCGCATGCTGTCAGGTCTGTGGGGAGAAGATCGTCTGGTCGGTCCTCAGGGGCTGGCGGCATGAGGACGGGATGCTCGATGACCTCCACGCGGCGGTGAAGATCTACCCGCCGCCGCGTGGGTGCTGCGCCGAGCCCTAGCCTGCGTAGGCCGTGGAGCGGGAGGGGGTGTCGCCCGCCAGCGTCCCTCCCGCTCCGGCACCACCGTCCCCTAGACCTGCTACGGTCCGGCTCGCCGCGTCGGGCGCAGCAGGAGGGGACCGGATGCTGACCGCCACAGGCCAGAACGCCATGCTCACGGGCGGGCTCGGGAACGCGATCACCCACGTCTCGCTGCACACGGGGAACCCGGGCTCGACGGGGACGAACGAAGCGACGGGCGGTTCGCCGGCCTACGCCCGCAAGGCGGTCACGTGGGCGGCGGCGTCGGCTGGGACCCGGGCCAATGGGACGTCGTCGCTCGTGTTCGATGTCGCGGCGGGTTCGACGATCCTGTTCGCCGGCTACTGGGATGCGATCTCGGCCGGGAACTTCTACGGCTACTCGGGGATCGGGGCGTCGCTCCTCGGCGGGAACGGCGCCGCGGCGACGTCGGATCTCATCACGTCCTACGCCCATGGGCTCGTGGCGAACGACCGGGTCTTTTTCCAGGACGTGTCCGAGGCGCTGCCGACAGGGATCGCTGAGGGGACCGTTTACTACGTGATCTCCACGGGCCTGACGACCGATGTGTTCTCGGTCTCGACGACGCTCGGTGGCGGCGCGTTGGATATCACGGGTGCGGGTGATGTCCGGTGGGAGCAGACGAAGCCGGAGACGTTCGGCAGCCAGGGGACGTTGACGATGGCGATTGGTGCGATCGTCCTCGACGCGACGCTGAGCGGAACGGCCTAGCTCAGCTATGAGCGCGGGGTTCTACTCGGCGATGGTCGAGAACGCGACGATCACCGGCGCGGTCACCTGCCTCCAGCTGACCGCCCCATCGACCGCAGCGTTGAAGCTGACCCGGGTCGAGATCGGCCAGGCCGGCGTCACCGCCAGCGCGATGCAGCGGATGGCGTTGCGCCGCAAGTCGGCCACGGCGACCGGTCTTACGTCGATCACGCCCAGACCGGTAGCGCCGGGCTATGCGGCGGCTGGGGCGACGGCAGGTCATACAGCGACGGGCGAAGGGACCGATACCACGGACCAACGCCTGTTCGTGTTCAACGTCCTCGCCGGGTATCTGTGGGCGCCGACGTCGCCGAAGGAGGAGATCGTCGTCCCGCCGTCGGGGATCATCTGTCTGAAGGCCCTGGCGACGCCGGGGACGACGACGGGGTGGGCGTTCCAGATGGACTTCGAGGAGATCGGCTGACGCCGTTCCCTCACGCGTAGGGAGGACGTGACCTTGTGACGTTCGCCCCTACTGAACTCGACTACCGGGGTATCGCCGGTTCGGCGTCGCTCATCGACTCGGACTCGACGACGTTCGTCAGCGGCCGTCTCTATGTGGTCGCGGTGTCGGTGTCGGGTTCGGTCGGCCGGACGACGACCTCCATCACGAACAACGCTGGGGTGTCGGGCACCTGGGCCGAGGCCCTGTCGGGTGGCACGGACTCCACCTGGAGCGACGGCGTCAACTGGGCCACGACGTGTTTCACCTCTACGAACGCGTCGGGGACGGGCAGTATCCGCGCCAACCTGTCGGGGTCGGCGTCGTCGTCGCTGCGTATCCAGATCTTCGAGATCCCGGATGGGTTCGATACCTCGGGGATGATCGTCCAGTCGGTCATCGGGTTCACGGCATTGGGCGGCTCGGCGCAGTCGACCGCGAACCTGGCGAACAGCGCCGCCGCCGCGAACATGCGGCTCGGCTACTTCGTCCACCGGTTGACCGATGCGTTCACGGCTGCGAACGGCGGGACACTCGAAGGCGCGCACGCCGACACCTCGCCGAACTCGGTCACGGTCGGCCTCTGGTGGAAGGTGGGTGACGCCACCAGCGACCCGTCGGTGACCTACGCCGACAACAGCCGGACGACCGGCTACTGGGCCATCGAGATCAAGGCCGCGGCTGTTACCGAGTCGTTCGTTCCGGCTCGGGATCGGCTGCCGATCACGCCGCCCTACAGCGGGTACAACCTGCCGGCCCGTCGGCCGGTGGCGTGGCTGCCCGAGATGACGGCCGTAGGGGTGAGCACCGGCGCGCGGCTGCGGGTCGCGGAGCGGGCCCGTGTGGCTGTAGGACATGCGGCGACGAGCCCAGCCCGGCTGCGAACCCCTACCCGACTTCGGGCGGGCAAGGTCAAGGACTCGACCAACGCGGCGCGGTTGAGGCTGGCGGTCCGGGCGAAGGCGACGCTCAGCATCTCGCCGTGGAAGGTCTCGGGCCGGCACCTGAACCTGAACGGTGTCGAGACGACCGTGAAGGGCGTCAGCCAGTACGTCGGTGCTGGATGGGGCGACGACGGCCTCACGAACACGTTCACCGGCGCGGCGTTGACCACCTTCGTCAATGACCTTGTCGACTGTGGCATCAACATCGTCCGGCTGCCGATGCAGGACGACACCGGCTCGACCTACCGGGCCTTCGTGAAGGGCGTCATCGAGGCGTGCGCCGCCCAGAACATCTACTGCGTCTTGAACCCGCAGGACGGCGCCCCGGGCACGTGGGCCGGGAACCAGTGGCCGACGCAGTCCACGACGAACGACACGGCGATCGCGGCGGCGAACTTCCTGATCGCCTACTGGAACTACCTCCCGGCGGCCGACCGGAAGTGGGTCCTGTTCGAGACGATCAACGAACCGACACTCGACTGGCTCGTGCCGAGCGAGGTCACCGCGTGGAAGAACGGGCACATCGCGGCGATCGATGTCCTCCGGGCCGGTGGCTATGACGGGCCGATCCTGTGCGACGGGATGAACTATTCGTGGACGATCCCGGTCGAGGGTGAGGTGTTGACGATCCTCGCGCACGACCCGAACGTGTGGTTCGCGTCGCACCGGTACGCCACCCCGGATGGCACGACCTACCTGGGGGATAGCGACCCGACCACCGATTGGAAACCGGCGTGGCCCGACGTGGCCGATTCGATCGGGTTCGCGTTCGTCCAGGGCGAGTGGGGGCCCTACAACGGTGGGCTCGGGAGCGGCCGGACCCTCGACGACAACCTGGATGGCTGGTGCACCACGATGGCCGCGGAGATCACGGCGGCCCGTGGCCTCGATGATTGCGCCGGAATGTTCGGTTGGATCTGGGTCTGGTCCGACGAGAACACGATGCGCTCCTATGACGACTGGAACGACACGCAGACTGTCACGCCCGTGCGTTGGGGCGACATGGTCTGCGGGATGTTCACCGCCGTCGCGGTGAGCGTCGGGGCCCGGTTGCGGACGAGCCTGAAAGCCCGAGCGCTGGTAGCGCACGGGGCGCCGAACGAAACGCCGCGGTTGAGGGTGGCGGTCCGGGCGAAGATCACGCCTGTTCACGCAGGGACGGGGCAAGCGGCCCGGCTCAGGACCGCTACCCGGGCTAGGACCCTGGTGGCGAAGGGCGCGTCGACGAGCGCGCCCCGCCTGCGAATAGCAGAACGGGCGCGGGCGCTCGTCGCGCACGCGGCGCCGAACGAGGCCGGTCGGCTCCGGGCGGTTGAATGGACCCGGGTCACGAGCGTGAAGGGCGCCGGCACGAGCGCGCCGCGGCTCAGAACCGCTACCCGGGCTCGGGCCCTCGTCGCGAAGGGCGCGTCCACGTCCGCACCCCGGCTGCGGGTAGCGGAGCGGGCCCGGGCCGTGGTGGCCCACGCGGCGACCGGAACCGCTACCAGGGCTCGGGTCGCGGAACGGTTCCTGGCAGGAGCGCTCCACGCGGCGCCGAACGAGACGACCCGGCTCCGGGGGGCGGTGAAGATCGGGGCGTTCGGGTCGCAGGCCCTCAACGTGATGACTGGCGCGTTCCTGCGGGTGGCGGAACGGGCGCGGGCGGCGGACACGCACGCGGCGGCGGGACAGGCGACACGGCTCCGTACGACGGTCCGGTTGCGGGACACGAGCGTGAAGGGCGCGTCGACGGCGGCACCGCGGCTGCGGGTAGCGGAGCGGGCGCGGGCGGCGGGTCTCCACGCGGTGAGTGACACGGCACGCCTACGGGCGGTAGGGGATCTGCGGGCGGGGACGGCGGGCGCGCACGCGTCTCCTAGCGTGCTGAGGATCAGCGGGCGGACCAGGGCCGTTGTTGCGCATGCGGCCCCGGTGGCCGCGCCGCGGCTGCGGGCGGCGGTCCGGGCTCGGACGGCAGGGGTCCACGCTGCCCCCACGGTGACCCCCAGGCTCCGCCTGGCTGTCCGGGCTCGGGTTGCTGTCGCCCACGCTGCGCCGGCTCAGGCGGCCCGCTTGAGGGCCGCGGTGAAGCTCCGGGCGCTCGGGACGCAGGTCGGGATCGCCCAGACGGGTGCCCGCCTCCGGCTGGCTGTCCGGCAACGGGCCCAGGGCGCCCACGCGGCCCCGGCGGAGACGACACGGCTCCGTGTGGCCTCGCGGACCCGGGCAGGCTCCGTGAAGGGCGCTCTGGCGGCGCCGCGGCTCCGGGCGGCGATCCGGACCCGGGTCACGAGCGTGAAGGGCGCCGGCGCTCAGCCGCGGCTGCGGGCGGCGGTCCGGGCACGGTCCGGGGCGCGGCACGACGCGGCGACACCGGGCCGGCTGCGGATCGCTACCAGGAGTAGGTCCGTCGGCTACGTGAAGGGCTCGAACCCGGCGACCCGGCTGCGGGTGTCGGTGAGGTCCTACGTCCTGTACTCGCCCGGGTTCGGGACCCGGGCCCTGTTGCGGGTCGCGGCGCGGCTGCGGGCCCGTGTGTTCCAGGTCCCGCCGGGAGAGGTGACCTGCTCCAGCTCGACGTTGGAGCCGGCCCGGATTTCCTCGGCCACACTGGAGCCGGTGAACGTGACAGCCGGCGCGCTGGTGCCGGCTATGACCTCGGCCTGTTCGCTGGAGGAATGCGATGCGTAACGGTGGAACGGCATGGTTCACGTTCACGTTCGGGAAGTTGAAGCCCACGGCCCAAGATGCCGACCCGGTCCCGGTCGAAGTGGAGATGCGGGTCCCGGATGACAGCAAGCAGGTGTGGACCTACGGGCTGGATCCGGAGATCGTCCGGGACTCCGTGGGCCACTACCACATGGAGACACCGCCGATGGATCACCCGGCTGGCGGGACGTACACGCTCCTCGCGCGCGGCCCCGGCTATCCGGAGACGCGGTGCGAGATCAAGGTCGAACCGGCCTACTGGTAGGGGCCGTAGGATGCGCGATCGAGGGGGGAGCTGATGGCACGCCGCCGGGCAGTGAACGAGACCGTCGCGGCGGGCGGCGACCAAGTCACCGTAGGAGGCCAGCCGGCGCAGAACCGGCGGATCACCGCGCAGGCGCAGACGCTCGACATCGCCGACCGCAAGGTGATCAAGCGGGTCCAGGCCACGAAACAGGAGTGGCAGGGCGAGGCCTGGTCCTACTACGACTCGGTCCCGCCGGTCGGCTTCGCGACGGACTTCATCGGCAACGCGATGTCGAGGATCCGCTACTACATCGGCTACCAGCCCGACCCGTCGTCGTGGCCGATCGAGGTCGACCCGGAGGATCCGCCCGAGGACTTCGACCAGACCGCCTACGAGAAGGCCCAGGCGGCGCTCGTGAGGATGAACACGGGCTCGGGGTTGCAGGAGATGGGCCGCAAGACCGGGATCAACTTGACGATCCCGGGCGAGTGCTTCCTGGTGGCCCGCCACGCGCCGGATGAGGTATCTGGCGTAGACGTTGAGCGGTTCGACGTCTACAGCAACGACGAGATCGAGTTCCCGCGTTCGGGCGGGGCGGTGAAGATCAAGCCAGGCGGCGACGCCGACGCGGAGATCAAGCTGGACCCGGCACGGTCGCTGGTGGTGCGGATCTGGCGTCCTCATCCCCGTAGGGGCGAACTGGCGATCACGCCGATGCGCCGGCTGTTGGAGCCCTGTGAGGAGCTGCTGCTCATCCAGCGCTACTTCCGGAGCGCGACTCGGTCCCGGCTGAACGCAGGCGTGTGGCTGGTCCCGAAGTCGGCGAAGCTCGGGCCCGATGACAACAAGGATCCGGAACACCCCGACGGCGTCGACATCCTGGCGGACAAGCTGGTCCGGCACTTCTCGACACCGATCGACGACGAAGGCAGCGCGGCGGCGGTGGTCCCGTTCCTACTGCACGTAGCGGGCGAGACGATCGACCAGTTCAGGCACCAGAGCTTCGCCCGAGAGTTCGACAAGACAGCGATGGCCCGGGTGCCACAACTCCTCGGCGCGATCGCTGGAGGGGTGGATCTCCCGGACCAGGTGGTACTGGGGTTAGGAGATGTGAAGTTCCGCAACGCCGAGGTCATCACCGACGAGCAGTTCAAGCTCCATCTGGATCCCCTCGCAGGGGTCCTGTGCCGGAGCTGGACGGTCGGCTACCTCTACCCGTTCATGGAGGCCAAGGACCTCGACTTCGGGCCGATCGACCCGGAGGTCGCGCGCCGGTTCCTGATCTGGTACGACCCCTCGGCCGCGACGAAGGACCCCGACCAGGCCGAGTCCAGCAACTTCGGTTACGAGAACGATCTGCTGGCGGGCCGGGTGTGGCGGCGGGTGAACAACTACACCGAGGAGGACGCGCCGGACGAGGAGGAGCTGGGCCAGAAGGCCGAGGCCCGCAAGGCCGCGATGCCGCCGACGCCGGAGCAGCCCACCGCGCCGGAGGAGCCCGGGGCGCCTCCACCGACGGATCAGGGCGACGACGAGCTACCGCTCGCCGCCGCGGTCGTGGTCCCGCCGTGGGAGATCGTGACGGCCGGCCCGCGACGCCGAGCAGCGCTAGGAGCCCGGCTCGCCGCTGCGGAAGGCGCGGCGCGGTACCGGCTTCAGTCGGCGGCGGACACGGCGATGCGCGATGCCTACAAGCGGATTGGGGCGCAGGTCCGGGCGAAGGCCAACGCCGAGCTACGGGCCGAGCTTCGGCATCTGCAGAACCGTGCGATCGTTGCGGCGCTAGGGGTTCAGCGGGTCGAGTCGTTGGGGGTGTCGCCGGGCCAGGCAGTCGCGGATGCGCTCGATGAGCTGGAGGCCCGCTTCCATGAGATCGTCCTCGCGCATCAGGAGAACGTGATCCGCATGATCGCGGGAGCGGCGGGCGCGTCGACGGGCGCGTTGTGGGCGCGGGTGGAGGGCCGCTACGGCGACGCTCGGGAGGCGGCGTGGGGCGAGATGCGGGCCCGTCTGGAGAAGCTGTCGGCGGATGATCTGTTCCTGGCGATGATCGCGGCGGCGCCGAAGCGGCGGCCGTCGGTCATCCCGATCGAGGAGGCGCTCGGCGAATTCGATGTGACCGTGTCGATCCCGCCGAACGTCGCGCGTGAGGTCCTGTCGATCAGCGGCGGGGTACCGGCGCCGGTTGCGACGGAGCCGCTGACCCTAGGCGGGGTAGCGACTGGGCCGATCGCGGTGGAGACGGTCGAGGAGCAGGGCATGACGTTCGAGGGCTACGAGTGGATCTACGGTGATCCGGGCACGCGCACGACCGTCTTCGAGCCGCACTACGAATTGAACGGCCTGAAGTTCACCGATTTCAGCGACGTGGCCCTTGCCAATAGCGAGGATTGGCCTCCTGGTCCGTCCTACTTCCCGGGCGATCACCCGGGCTGCCAATGTGACTACGCCCCGTTCGTCGGGGTGAAGGAGGGCTAGGAGATGGACCCGACGATCACGAGGTTGAGCCTCGGCTGGCGTGCGGTCGTGGCGATGGAGGGCATGACCGATGACGGCCGCGGGTTCGGGGCGCTCGACTGGCGGGCCCTGCCGTTGTCGCTGTCGACGCAGACCGTCACGGCCTATGAGCATCTGGGTGGGTTCATCAGCGGCCGGATCGACACGCTGGAGAAGTACGGGTCGGTCGTCGTCGGCACCGGCGTTTTCAACGACGACGAGGATGGGCTCCGGGCCGCGGAGCTACTGGCGAACGGATCGCTGAGGGGCGTCTCGATGGACGCGCTCGGGCAGGGCCAGTTCGTCTGCTCCGAGTACGAGACGATCGAGGACCCGTGGGGCGTCTACGAGATGTGCACCGACGGGATCTTCTATTACCCGGAGGCCACGATCCTCGGGATGCACCAGGTAGCGACCCCGGCATTCGCGGCGACGCTGATGGAGCCGATCCCTGACGGCGAGACCGAGGAGGACGCGGCGGCGGCGGTGAAACTGATGGTCGCGGCGGCCGAGACGCTGTATGTCCCGGTCCCGGACCTACCGAACCTGCCGACGGCGCAGGCGGAGGGCTACACGGCGGCCCTACGGGCGCTCCTCGCTTCGATCGCGGTCCCCGACGAGCTCTCCCCGCCGGTGAAGCCTCCGGCGGCGTGGTTCGAGGCGCCGGAGCCGGATTGGATCGTGCCGCTCCACATCCGTGACGACGGCAGCGTCCAGGGCCACATCGCGGCGTGGGGCGAATGCCACCTCGGGATCCAGGATGTCTGCACGATCGCGCCCCACTCGGCGACCGACTACCGCTACTACCACCTGGGGATGCTGATCACGGAGGAGGGCGACGAGGTCCGGGTCGGGCAGGTCACGCTCGGCACCGGCCACGCCGACCTCCATGTCGGGGTCCGTTCGGCGATGGCGCACTATGACGACACGGGCTGCGCCGTGGCGGACATCGTGGTCCGGGACGGGAAGCACGGGATCTGGGCGTGTGGGGCGGCGCGCCCGGGGATCACCCCGGAGCAGGTGCGGGAGTTCAACGCGACAGGTCCGTCGGGGGACTGGCGTCCTATTCCGGGTAGCGGCCTGGAGCTGGTCGCGGTCCTGCAGGTGAACGTCCCCGGATTCCCACTGGTCGCGTCGGCCGTCGACCTCGTCGAGGTAGTGGACACCGAGAAACGCGTTTCCAGTGTGCGGCCGGAGCAGGGGGCGCTGGTAGCTGGGCTAGGACCTCGTCACGTGGCTGCTCAGGGCCTGACGGCGCTGCGGGCAGAGCGGAAGGCGAGGCTGGCGTTGGAGGCCCGTGTCACCAAGGTCGAGCGGATGTTGACGCTCCTGGTGGACCGGCAGGCGGACCAGTTGGTGAACGACCTGATCGCCGAGATCCAGTAGGAGATCCCGATGTCGCGGTGCGGGTGCGAGACGGTCAGCGGCTGCCAGTGCTTCGTGAGCCCCGGGGACGGGATCAACGTCTCCGGGGCGGGGTCGTCGGCGGACCCGTTCGTAGTAGCGGTTGCTCTGTCTGGGGATGGTGGGCAGACGGCGGAGTTCTCCAGCGGTGATCTACTGGTGGACGGCTCCGGGACCCGGGACACGCTCGGGACCGTGTCCGTCGCGCAGAGCGGCGCCCGCGCGAGCGCGTTCACCGAGGCCAGCTACCGGATCGCGATGGACGAGGTCTACGCGACGTTGATCGGCACGATCAGCGCGGCGGGTTCGGCTGGGAACGTGATCACGGTGACGGCGGCGGCGCTGCCGACCCCGAAGTACATCAGCGGGGTCGTCGGGATCTTCCGGTACACGCGGGCGGCGGGCGCCGGGACCTATGTGGGCATCGTGAGCATGGCGGCGGGCGGGGTCCTGACGTTGTTCGACGGGTCGGGTGTGAGCGGGATCGGGTTGACGCCGTCGTTCGCGACGGCGAGCACGGACGCGGTCGAGATCAGCCTGCACTATCCGGCGCTCGTGTAGCTGGGCTATGACGCCTCGCCCGCCACTGCCGATCCTGCGCGAGCTGGGCCTGATCGTGATCGCGGTCGTATCGCTGGTCCTCATGGCGGTACTCCTGATCGTGGAGGACAATGTCGACCACGCGGCGCTGGTCGTGTTCTCGAACACGGCCGCGGTGTCGGTCGGGGCGCTCGTCGGTGGGGCCACGAAACCGCCTGTCCCTCCGCCCTAGATCGATAGTCCGAAACAAACGATCATCGACAGCGTTACTAAGCGACACGCCACTAGGCGCCTCCCTAGACGGCCAATAGGCGGGTTTGAACACGCGGTGGCCGGGCCGTGCTATCTTCCCGGCCCAGTCGTCGGGTCCGTAGGGCCTCCGGCTTCGCAGGTCGCAGGCGGCCGTAGGCCGTGCTGGTGTGGCGAGCGACCCACCTGCCTGTCGCTGATCCACACGCACGGAGGACGCCGTGGACCTCGAAGCCATCCTCGCCAAGCTCGCTGAGATCGGCACCCTCACGACCGAGGAGCTGCAGGAGATCGAGGACCTGCTCCTCGATGGCCTGAACGACGCCAAGTCCCGCATGGACGAGGCCTCCCGCGAGGAGAAGCGGGACATCCTCGCCGAGACCGAGAAGATCGTCGAGGCCGTGAAGGCGGTCCGGGACGAGAAGGTCAAGCGGGCGGAGGAAGACCGGCAGAACGACGAAGCGTTCGACGCGCTCGTCGAGAGCCTGCAGGAGCCCGAGGCGGCCGAGGATGAGGGCCCCGAGGACGACGACGACGACACCGACGAGGACGAGCCCGAGGACCCCGAGGAGGGCGAGGGTGAGCCGTCCGTCGAGGACGAGCCGGAGCCGGTCCTCGCGGCGGCCCCTACGGCGCCTCGGCAGTCGCGGGGCCCGTCGCTGGAGCAGGTCGCTGGCCGTAGCGCTGCTCGGGTTCCGGCGGCGCCGCGGCGTGACACCGCGGTGACGGCGAAGATCGAGCTGTCCCAGGAGGGCGGCGTCCGGGTCAAGAACCGGCGGCAGGTCGTGGAGGCCTTCGTGTCGGCGCACGACCGCTACTCGCGGGCGGCTCCGGGCGTGGAGGTCCAGGTCCCGATCGTCCACGTGGAGTGGGACTTCCCGGAGGGGCAGCAGCTCTCGGCGACGGCGACCGCGGCCGAGAACGGCGCGGTTCTCGACCGGCTGTTCGAGCCGCAGAAGCAGCAGGCGGCGCTGACCGCGGCGGGCGGTATCTGCGCCCCGTTCCCGGTCCAGTACGACCTCCTGACTCTCGCCAGCGACGTGCGGCCGGTGCGGGCGAACCTGCCGTCGGTCGGTGCCCCGAGGGGTGGTATTCGATTCGTGCCGCCCTCGACGCTCGCCGAGATCCAGACGACGACCGCGGCGCCCGGGACGGCCGGTAGCGCGGTGTCGAAGTACACCGAGGCGATGGATATCGCCGGGAACGCGAAGCCGAAGCAGACGTTCGCCTGCAAGAGCGAGGTCGAGTGCCAGTGGTACGCGATCACGCGGATCCTGCAGTTCGGGAACTTCAACGCCCGCACGTTCCCCGAGCAGGTGGACCAGTGGGTGACGTTGACGATGGCGGCGCAGGCCCGGTTCGCTGAGACGCTGCTCCTGCAGCAGATGGCGGGCCCGACGGGTGTCCTGCAGGTCGATTACAACGGTGGGCAGCGCAGCTTCCTACAGGGCCTCCGGGTTGCGCTGTCCCGGCAGGCGTGGGGCTACCGGCAGCGGCACCGGCTCGACCCGGGCGTGAACATCCGGGTTGCGCTCCCCGACTGGATCCACGCTGCGGTGAAGCTGGACATGGCCGAGCGGCTGGCCTACGGGAACGAGCAGCACGAGATCGCTGACTCGTGGATCGATGCCCGGATCCGTGACGCCGGGGTCAACCCCTGGTACTTCATCGACGGCGAGAACGACATCCAGGCGATGACCGCGGCGCAGACCGACGGCCCGACGCTGCCGTTCCCCCGGACGGTGATCGGCTACCTGTATGTGGAGGGGACCTGGGTTCTCCTCGATGGCGGGAGCCTGGACCTCGGGATCGTGCGGGACAGCACCCTCAACACGACGAACGATTTCCAGATGTTCGCCGAGACGTTCGAGGGCCTGTGCTTCCGTGGCTTCGAGGCGCAGCGGCTCAACATGACGCTCTGCATCAACGGCGCCTCGGCCGGCACCTACACCCCGGACGTCTGCGGGTCCTGACCCCAGCCAGGACCTAACGGCCGTAGGGGAGCAGGAGGACACGGATGGCGACAACGCCCGGACCCAAGACCCCGGTCGGTGCGCCCGCGCCCCTGCTCCCCTCTCGGTCGCTCCTACAGGCCCTCGGGACTCTGGACTCGCCGCTCGGGTGGGAAGCCGGCGTCATCCACGTCCAGGGCCGCGCAGTAGGAGCAGGGCTACTCGATTGGTGTTCGCCGGGCTCGATCGGTGCCGTCGCGGAGCATTGCTGCGTCGGTAGCGAAACGGCGTTCATCGTGTGGGCGCCGGAGCTGCGCGGCTCGCAGAGCCTCATGGACGGCCGGACGCTCCTCGAACGGCAGGACTCGGCCCGCTTGAACCTGGAGCGGACCCAGTCGTTCGTGATCGCCCGGGAGTTGATGTATGGGGCGTTCTCGGTCGCCGGGGCCTACGGCAACCCGTATCTCACGGACCCAGCGAACATGGACGTGATCACGACGGCGCCGCAGCCCTACCACGTGGCGTTCGACCGGATCACCGACCTGTGGGCGGAGACGATGCTCGGCGAGCGTGGCATCCTCCATGTCCCGCCGGCAGTAGCCCGGGTAGGGATCGAGGAGGGGTTCATCGTCGAGCGTGGTACGCAGCTCGTCGATGCGGGCCTCGGGAACCTGGTCGTGACCGATGCCGCCTACGCCCGGGCGCATCCTGATGGCCTCGCGGCCCGGGACCCGTTGTCGCAGATCCAGTGGATCTTCATGAGCCCGAACATCGATGTGCGCCTCGGGGATGTGGTCGTCCTCCCCGCCGACGAAGCGGAGATGCGCCAGTCGGTGAACCGGGCGACGAACAGCCTCGTTGTCCAGGCCCAACGCTTCGCGTCCTACACCTACGAGGAGCACTGCGCCTCGGACGCGACGCTCCAGGTCCTCTCGATTCCTGTCGACCTGTGCAACCGCGACTGCATCTTCGGTGCGTCCTAGGAGGGACCCATGACGTCTCCGTGCTTCGAGTCCATCCAGGTCGTCGCCATGCGGGTGCATCGACTCGCCGCGAGCGGCGCCGTGCTTGCGGGCGCCAAGAACGCCTACCAGTCCGCGGCCGTGGTCAACGTGGCGAACACGTTCGTTTACAGCACCGGGGCGGACATCGAGCAGAAGAACGGTGGCGGGACGCTCTGCTTGACCTACCAGGGCGAGGACAAGCTGAAGGGCGCGAACCCGTCGGTGAACCTGTGCCAGCTCGACAGCCAGCTGATCGAGATGATGACCGGGTGGACCGCGTTGACGGACCTGTCCACGAACGTGATCGGCCTCGCGGCGCCGGCCGTGGACGCGGCGAACAAGAACGGTGTCTGCCTGGAGGCCTGGTCGCTGGCGTGGGATGGGAACCAGCAGGCGGTGGATGGGAGCTCCAATCCGCTCTACATCCGGTACTTCTGGCCTCGGGTGAAGTTCGTGGTGGGCGACTTCACGATCGAGGAAGGCGCGCTGGTCGTGCCGTTGACCGGGAAGGGCTACGGCAACACGGTCCTCACGACGGCTCGGGGTCCGGCGGGTGACTGGCCGGTCGGGGCCGGTTCGGGACCGTGGGGCTACTTCCTCGACCCGTCCGTCGTGGTGCCGACCTGCGCCTACCTGACGGCTCCGACCGGGTCCTAGCTGCGCTAGGACGAGCCGGCGTCGCCCTGGGGCACCACACCAGCTCCAGGACGGCGCCGTCTCTCGTAGGATCCGGGCTATGACCGTCTCGGCTGACCTGTGCGCCCCGTGGATCGGCTACGACGAGGTCCACCACCTCAAGAAGTACGAGGGCCTGTCGGAGGACGACATCGCCCCGTGGCTGATGCCGGCGAGCGAGATCTGCTTCAGGCTCAGCGGCCGCCACTTCCAGGGTCTCTGCACCGTCACGTCGCTGCGGCCGTGCCGGAACCCGTGCTACAGCTCGGGGCGGCGGCGCGAAGCGATCGGGTACACCCAGGAGGACTACGGCGGGTGGCTCGCCTACTGGTCCGGGCCCTGTACGTGTGGGCAGGCGCCGCTCGGCGCGTGTTCGTGCGGGTCGCTGTTCCAGCTCGACCTGTCGCCCTGGTTCCCGGTGCAGGAGATCACCGAGGTGAAGGTCGACGGCGAGGTCATTGACACGAGCCTCTACCAGCTCTATGAGGCCAGGGTCCTCACCAACGCGACACCGGTCGTCAGCCCGACGTTGACGGACGTGGAGGCGGCCGTGTCGACGGGTGGTTGGCCCGGCTGCCAGGACCTACGCCTGCCTGACAGCGAGCCGGGGACCTGGTCGATCAGTTTCAAGTGGGGGTCCCGCCCGCCGGAGGACGCGCAGATGGCCTGCGCGATGCTGGCGGGGGAGCTAGCCCTCGCCGGGGTAGGGGCTACGGGCTGCACCCTGCCGGAGCGGGTCCAGACGGTGACCCGTCAGGGGATCACGTTCGCCCTGTTGGACCCGCAGACGTTCTTGGACGCCGGCCGGACCGGGATCTACCTGATCGACCTGTGGCTCGCCAGCATGGGGAAGGAGAGCGGCCCGGACAGCGGCGCCTCGTTGGCCTACCCCACCTCGCCGTCGGCGTTGCGGCACCGGTGAACCCGTTCGAGTCGGTGCCGCACCCGGGCCGGAAACGGGCCCGGGAGCCCGAGGGGCCGTTGAGGATCGGGGCGGTCGTCCACAAGTACCCGCCCTACCACAACGCGGGGGCGGAGTGGATGTTGCATGGGCTCCTGCGGGAGATGGTCCGCCGCGGTCACACGTGCGACGTGTTCGTCGCGCGGGGAGTGTTCTCCTCGCAGGGCTATGACGGTGTCGGGGTCCACCGTTACGTCGGGCATCGGCCCCTCGCCGGGGTCGATGTTCTGCTGACGCACCTGGACAACACGCGGGAGGCCACGGTCGTCGGTCGCCAGACCGGGGCGCCGGTCGTGCACCTGATCCACAACGACCGGCAGCTCAAGTTCCACTCGGTGCAGCCGGTCGACGCGGACCTGATCGTCGTCAACTCCTACTGGCTCAAGGCGATCTACGACACCTGGTGGCCGGGCCACATCGCCGTGGTGCATCCGCCGGTGGAGCCGGTCCGCTACCGGGTCAAGGAGTTCACGGACGACCGGGTCACGCTGATGAACCTGTCCGAGGCCAAGGGTGGGCCCTTGTTCTGGCGGCTCGCCGCGATGATGCCGCACCGCCGGTTCCTGGCGGTCGCCGGGGCCTACGCGTTGCAGGAGATCCCGCCGGAGCTTCCCCCGAACGTGATTCTGGTCCCGAACACGGCGCATGTCGTGGAGGATGTCTACGCCCGGACGAAGATCCTGCTGATGCCGTCGTCCTATGAGAGCTGGGGCCGCTGCGCGATCGAGGCGGCGTGTTCGGGGATCCCGACGATCGCCCACGCGACGGATGGGCTTGTGGAAAGCCTGGGGACGGCGGGCCTGTTCATCCACAGGGACCATGTGAACAGCTGGGCCCGGTCGATCGATGCGCTCTATGAAGACCGGTTCCTCTACGACACGTACTCGTGCTGGGCGTTGGAGCGGGCGGCGGCGTTGGACCCGCGTCGGAGCGACTTCGACCGGTTCGAGAAGCTCCTACGGCAGGTAGTCGCAGGCGAGATCCGCGCGACGGCAATAGCCTGAGTGCGGGCGTCCCGGGCCTGGGGCTTCGTGGGGGGAAGTCTGGGCCGTGCTCGGGCTCGGGGCGCCGTCCCACGAGAGGAGCCTGGATGTTGCCCGAACGTGACCTTCACACGGCGCGTGAGTGGGCCATAGCGGCCCATGAGTTGGGCCGGAAGTCCTCGCACGGCTCGGCGCACAAGGGCCCGAAGGAGTGGGCCGCGAGCGCCTACAACGATCTCGATCGGGTCTACGACCTGCTCGACGAGGTGACAGGGGTCACGGGCCCACGTCCCCGGGACCTAGGCGTGGTACTGGACTGGGGCTGCGGGTTCGGGCGCCTGACCGGGGTCCTGGCGGCGACGTGCAAGTGGGTCTTCGCCGCCGACGCGTCGAGCGACGCTGTGCGTGGCTTCGAGCGGACCCACCCGAACATCTCGGAGGTCGTGACCGACATCCCGGCGCTGAGCGCCCCCGAGGGCAGCGTGGACCTCGTCGTGAGCTTCCATGTCCTCTATAGCCTCACGCCCGCGGGGGTGGCCGAGGCGATCCGGCAGCTTGCTGGGCTCCTAGCGCCGCACGGACGCCTGATCTTGGACATCCCGCATCACTACTGGGGCTACCGGCACCAGGCCGGGAAGCCGGAGGATCGGCTCCCGGGCGGGTGGTGGATCCACTCGTTCGGGGAGGTGTCACGCGCCGCGCACGCGGCGGGCCTGTGGATCGAGCATGCGCCGGAGGTCCTACCCACCGGAGCGGTCTGGTGGGATCTCGCGATCCCGCGGCTCTGGTCGTTCGCGAGGCAGCCCTGATGGACGGCTACGGCAGCTCGGTCCTGGGGCAGTGGGACTGGATCCTGTGGGCGATCGAGTCGAGCCCCTACCCGCACCGGTTCATCCTCGATGTTGGCGCTGGTCACGGGAAGGCCGCGGTCCTGTTGCGCGAGTACCTGAACGTGAAGCCCCACTATGTCGACGCGCTCGAACCGAACCTCCATCACTCCGTCTGGTCCTATGAGGGCTCGCTCTACCGGTACGTCGAGCCGCACCTGATGCAGGACTTCGACGCGTGGTCGACGTACGACACGGTGCTGATGGCCGACGTGATCGAGCATGTCGAGGTGCCCGTAGGGTTGCAGGTCATCAACGCGATCCCGGGGCAGGTCATCGTCAGCACCCCGACCGACGCGTTGGAGAGCGACAACACGGGCGTCCCGCCGCTGGAGCAGCACATCAGCCAGTGGACGACCGACATGTTCTTGGACCTGGCCCGCCTCGGGCGGCGGCAGCCCCAGTTCTTCCATTGGCCGAAGGGCGACGCGCGTCAGCTCATCGTCCGGCTCGGGCCGAAGGGCCTGTAGGAGATGCCATGAACCGGAGTGAGGAGTGGTGGCAGTCGTTGGAGACGCCACGGACGCCGGCAAGGACCCGGGATCGGCTGACCATTGGCCGGGTCAGAGCACTGGAAACGCAACCAGAAGTGCGGGCACTGGTCGAGAAGATGCTCCATCCGTATGGGTGGGAGAAGGGGGCGCTCCAGAAGTTCTGCAAGCAGGCCGCCGACGCGCTGCTCGCCGCCTACCGGGACAGGGACAGATGGAAGGCGGACGCAGCACGGCTCCTAGTGGAGCGGCACGAACAGGTTCACGCCGAGCGGTGGGCGAAGTGCCAAGCCGAGGCCGCTCTGGTGGTTGCGGAGCGAGAGGTGGAACGGCTCCACGATGAGATCCGCGGCGTCCTCGAACGGGTCGCTACCAACAACGGCTGGTACGAGCGTCTTGTCGCGCTCGCCGCATCCCGGGAGGGCCAGGACGAGCGGCAGGTGAAGGGCAGGTAGGAGATGCCGACCAGCCCGTACCGTCGAGGTATCCCGGTCGCTCCGGTCCCCTCGATCGAGCAACCGCCGCCGGTCTACGACCCGGTCACGCTCGCGCTCTACCGGCTCCCGTGGGGCCAGCGGGCGTGCGGTCGTTGCGAGTTCTGGTCCCGGGAGGACGCCGCCGAGTGGGGCGAATGCCGCCGTCGGTCGCCGCTCCTTCCCGCGACGCTGGAGGCCCTATGGCCGAGGACCCGGTGGGATCATTGGTGCGGCGAGTACGAACCCCAGTGGACCGGGGCGTCCTGATGCCGACCAGCCTCCTGGCGCAGTGGCCGTTCATCCTGGATCTCCTCGCCCGCCACGGGCCGCTGGGCCGTGTCCTCGATGTGGGGCCCGGGACCGGGAAGGCGCCCGTGCTGATCCGTGACGACGGGCGGCTCACGTTCGACCGGATCGATGCGCTGGAGGCCTACCAGGGCTACATCGAGGAGTGGTCCCTGCGGGCGCTCTACCGGGCGGCGGCGGGCGGGACGGTGATGTGCGGCCGGTTCGAGGACCAGCCGGCCGAACGGCTCTGTGCCTACGACACGATCCTGATGATCGACGTCTTGGAGCACATGGACAAGGGCGCCGCGCTCGCGGCCCTAGGCAAGACTCGGGGGCAGGTCGTGATCTGCACCCCGGTCGACTTCGCCGAGGCCTGGGCACCGGGGATGCCGGTCACGGAGCATCACGTGTCGCTGTGGCGCCCGGCGGAGCTAGAGCTGCTAGGACGCTGGATGTCGTACAGCATCAAGAACCGGGGTTGGCTGATTCGCCTAGGGCCGGTAGGGGAGCATGATGGCTGGTGAGGAGGTGGATCTCATGCTCGTGATCAGCCCTCACCTGGACGATGCCGTGTTGGGCCTCGGCCAGCACATGACCGACAACCCCGGTGGGACGTGCGTCACCGTGTTCGCCGGGGCGCCGGACCCCTACCCGAAGCTCATCGACCGGCCCCACGATGATCGGTGCGGGTTCGATGAGGACGACGACGTCGTCGCGATACGCCGTGATGAGGACCAGCGGGCGCTCGACCAGATCGGGTGGAAGGCCCGCCACCTCGGGTTCCTCGACTGCCAGTACCACATCGCTGAGAGGCCAAGGAAGTTCCGGGGTGAGCTGATCGATGCGCTGCTCGGGGAGTGGGAAGGCACGGGCCGGCCGGGTGGGATCTGGGCGCCGCTGGCGATCTCCCACCCGGACCACACCTATGTCCGGGACGTCGCCGCGCAGGTGTGTCGGGTCGCAGGTGTGCCGCTGGTCGTGTGGGCCGAGCCTGGCTACCGGTCCCGGTTCCTGACCGAGGCGGAGAACCTGATCGGGATCCGGACTGATGGGTGGCTGGTGGAGGAGGTCGTGTGGCCGATGGAGAAGCTGCGGGCGTTGCTCGCCTACGAGAGTCAGCTTCACGGGATCACGGCGGCGGCGCTGGCCGACGCGTTGACCTATGAGTGCTACGGGAAGTGGCGGTTGACGTGAGGCCGCTGATCGACGCCTACGCCAGCCAGGAGAACTACGTCGATCATCTCCTGCCGATCTGGGAGGCGCTGCCGGAGAGTGTTCGGGGCCGGTTCCACGTCGTCGGCGACGCCCAGAACCGGATGTCCTACTGGCCGTCGCTCCGCAGCCAGCCTCTCCTCAAGCGTCAGGGCGACCCGCGGTGCCTGACCCTCGTCGCGTCCTACCAGGATGAGCAGTTCGTCCGGCCCCGACCGACGGTCCTCGTGGAGCACGGCGCCGGTCAGAGCTACAGCGACCACGACCCGTCCTACCCGGGGGGTAGCGACCGTAGGGCCGTGCAGCTGTTCATCTGCCCGAACGAGACCGTGGCGCAACGCTGGCGCGACATGTACCCGGAGACGCCGACGGCGGTGGTGGGCTGCCCGAAGCTCGACCCGTGGCACGCCGTCGCAGCGAACGGGGTGAGGTGGGGATCTTCCACTGAGGTTGGCGAGCTGCCGCTCGTGGTCATCTCGTTCCACTTCCAGCCCGCGACCAAGACGCACATCCCCGAGGCCCGCCCGGCGTTCGAGCACTACATGGATGCTGTCGAGGCCCTAGCCCACCAAGACGACAAGACCCGCGGGTTCCGCCTCGCCGGTCACCATCACCCACGGGCGCATGAGATCGGGGGCTGGATGCGGGCTCCGGCCCGCGGCCCGATGAAGGTCTACCAGCGGTTCGAGACGGTCCTCGACCTGGCCGATGTGTACGTGTGCGACAACAGTTCCACCATCTACGAATTCGCGAGCACCGACCGGCCCGTCGTCCTGCTGAACGCCCCCTGGTATCGGCGCGACGTCGAGCATGGGCTGCGGTTCTGGGCCCTAGCGGATGTAGGACTCCAGTGCGACCTGCCGATCGAGTTGCACGCGACGATCCTCGACGCGATCAAGGATCACCGGATGGTGCGGGCGCAGCGGTACGTCACCTCCCGGAAGGTCTACGCCCACGTGGACGGCAGGGCGGCGGCGCGTGCGGCCGTCGCGATCCTGGAGGTGTGGGCCGAGGGCCGCTGGGAGCAGTACGCCCACGGCCGGCCGGCGCACGACCCGTTCGCGCCTCACAGGTAGCGTGGCGCGGTGGACAACGAGCAGGCCCTCCGCCAGAAGCTCATCGAGCGGGTGACCGCGGCGGCGACGATGCTCGCGGTGGATGTCCGTGGGGCGCTACGAGACGCGACGCCCCGGTCGCAGCAGGGCCAGTCGCACACGGCGGACCAGTGGACAGCGACGCCGCCGACGTTCGATGGGCAGGCGATCACGTTCACGGTGAGGAACCAGCGGGCGCAGATCATCGAGTGGCTCCGCTTCGGGACGCAGGCGCACTGGATCCTCCCGGTGAAGGCCAGGGCCCTCCACTGGGTAGGACCCGGCGGCGAAGACGTGTTCGCGCGCCGCGTGTTCCACCGGGGCACGACCGGGAACGACTTCCTCTACGGGCCCGAGGGGGTCCTGGCCGAGCGGAACCTCAGCGACATGACCCGCGCTGCGTTCGAGAGGACCCGCCGGTGAACCCCGACACGCTCAAGGACCTCGGCCATGCGCTCCTCGCCAACGTGGTAGCCGACCTAGGGGCCGCCTCGATCGGGGTGCCGGCTCGGCAGATCTTCGCCCACGGCCGGCCGGCGCGGGACTGCGACCAGATCGCCGTGTGGATCGAGAGCATCCTCAGCGGCGACAGCGGCCGGACCCGGGTGCAGCCCCTACTGGCGCAAGGACTCCCGAGCGCGGTGACGTCGGTCGTGACGTGGGGGGTCGAGATCGCTACCTGCGCGCCGGCCGTCGCGGTGGCGTTGCCGTCGGCTGGGGCGGTCACGGCGGAGGGTGACCTCGGCGCGACCTACGCCTGGGCGCTCCACCGGATCCTCCAGGCACGCTGGACGGGCGGGAGCTTGTTCGCGCCGGCTCATCTGACCTACCGGGGCAAGGAAGCGACGTTGGGCGGGTTCCCGCAGCTCCTCATGGAGGGCTCGCTCGTGATCGTGAACACGACCGTTGTCAGCTTCACGCAGGACACGGCTCCGTGATCCGGGCGCGGGCGAACATCAACCTGCCGGGGATGGGGGCCGGCGACGAGTACCCGGTCGATGAGACCGACCCGTGGGTCCGATCCCTACTGGAGGGAGGATTCCTGGACCCGGTCGTCCCGTCGGCCGAGTGGTGCTACTGGTGCGTGCCTCCCAGCCGGCACGCGACCCCCCAGCTACTAGCGGAACACGGCCTGAGCGTTCACGGAGAGGTGGCGGGCGATGGTGACCCCGAGCGAGAGTACGACCCCGGAAGCCGATGAGCTGCGGCTCCTCTCGTCGGGCCGGGTGGAGCTCTCCCTGGCCGGCGACCGTGTCATCACGCTGCGGGAGCCGACGGTCAAGGAGTTCTATGAGCTGGACGCCGTGTTCATGCGGCTCGTGGGTGAGACCCGCGAAGCCGATGAGCCGGAGGACCAGCAGCGGATGGCGAAGGACATCGGCGGCCGGTGGCTGACCCACGTCATAGCTGCGCTCGGGGATGTGGAGCGTGAGTACGACAGCCAGGCGATGCCGGCGTGGTGCGCGCGGAACTTCAACCAGCTCCGGGACGCCCTCCAAGAGCATTGGCTGACCGTCCCTTTAGCCTCTGGGCCGCGCTCCAACGGTTCCTCGGCGAGCACGACGGCCCCGACGCCGATGCCCGTGTCGGTGATGGACGCCCAAGCCTTGGCGAACCGGTTCATCCCGGGAGCGCCGATCTCCTGATCTCCTACCGGCCGTTGAGGATGCTGCCAGGCCTCTACCTCGCGATGCGCACCGTCGGGCTCACGCCGCGTGACGTGGACGACATGAAGGTCTGGCAGGTCGCCGCGGTCCTGTCCTACGCACGGGCCCCCAGGCGTCCTGAGGAGCCCGTGGCGGGCCCGCGGACCCCGAGACGCCCAACGGGCGGCTGGCGGCCCGTGGACGACCGGAGCCTCATCAGGGCCCGCCTCCAGGCCCACCGGGAGGGGAAGCCCGAACCGCTCCACCTGTTCGGGGTGACCGACCCGCGACTCTTGGAGCCCTCCGAGACCTAGAGCGGGTAGGACGTGCGAGAATCCGGCCGTGGTCGACGAACCGGTACGGCTGGATCTCACCGAAGCGTTCAACCAGATCAAGGATCTGACGACGGCGATCACGGTCGCCGCGAAGATGGGCGCCGAAGACGCGGCCGCTCTGCTGGAGCGGGAGCTGGGCGACGTGAAGGCGTCGGTCAGTGTGGATCTCGCCGACCCGCAAGAGTTGACCGCTCTGATCTCCAACGCGGTGGAGGCCTCGCGGGAGGAGGTCTCGGTAGGACTAGCGGATCCCGACAGCATCACGAACCTGATCGTCGGCGCCGTCGATGAGGCCGACACGGACATCGACGTCGATGTGGCGAACCTGGACGACATCACGTCCAGCATCGAAGGTGCCGTAGGAGCCGCGGACACGGGCGCGGCTGCGAGCGCCGCCGAGGACACGAACGCCCTGGCCGACTCGCTCGGGAAGGTCAAGGACGCGGCGCCGGCTGCCGGGGCGTCGCTCGGCCACGTCGGCAGCGTCGCGACGATCTATTCGGGTCTCGCGTCGGCCGCTACGGGCAGTACGAGCGGCCTGGCGAACGTCCTGAACGGGATGGGCCCGGTCGGCGCAGTCGCGTCGGCTGCGCTCGGTGCCACGGTAGGAGTCCTGGGCGCAGCCGCTACGCAGGCCGCTGAGGCCGAAGCAGCGAACCGGCGCCTGACCCAGACCCTCGGCGAGTACCGGGACGTGGTCGAGACGATCAACGTCGGGACGCTGAACAAGGACCTATCTGAGCTAGCACTCCAGCTCGGGTCGGACGACGACGCGATCCGGGCCTCGATCGCGAACTTCGCTGTCCTCGCCAAGTCGAGCGGCGCCACCCGTGAGGAGATCGCCAACACCAGCGAGCAGCTGATCGCCCTCGCCGCGAACGCGGTCGCGCTGGACCCGTCGCTCGGGTCGGTCGCTGATGTCGTAGATCAGCTACCAGCAGCGATGGCCCGCGGCGGCCGGGCGTTGGCCCGCTACAACATCGACGTCTCCGACGCCGACTTGGCGAGCGAGGCCCTGGCCCAGGGCATCACGAAGCCGATCGACGAGATGACGCTGTTCGAGAAGACCGCGCTGCGGACCTCGGCGGCCGCCAAGCAGATCGGCGACGACATCGGCGACAACATCGCCAAGGGCTCGGACCTGGCGATCGTGAAGCTCCGCTCGCTGAAGCAGTCGGTCAGCGAGGCCCTGGAGAGCGCGGGCGGCGGGATCCTCGACACGTTCGTGCAGGGTGCCGAAGCGGCCGCGCCAGCCCTATCTGCCCTCGTCGGTGCGATCGGCCAGATCGGCGTCGCGGTCGGCGCAGCGCTGGGGCCCGCCGCGATCCAGGTACTCCACATCCTCGCCAACTCGTTCAAGTCGATCGGTGACGTGGTCGGGGCCCTGACTCCGCTCCTAGCCCTGCTAGGAGTCGTGGCCGGCGAGATCCTGAAGGTTTTCGCGCTGCTGACGGATCAGATCGCGCTCCTGGTGGAGTGGCTGAGCGAACGACTGACGCAGGCGTTCACGTTCCTCGCCCGCCAAGCGGTTCGGGCGCTCGACCCGCTGGTGTCGGCCATCAACTCGATGATCGACGCGTTCAACCGCATCCCGTTCGTCGGGAACATCCCGAAGATCGACACCTCGGCGTTGGACGGGCTCAAGGACGACCTGAACGGCGTCAAGGACGCCGCCGACGGCGCGGCGGGCAGCGTGACCGCCGCGGACGAAGCGTTCGTAGGGGTCGAGCAGATCCCGACCTGGCAGGCACGAGCCGCGGATCTCCAGGCCCTCGACGACGCCGCCATCGCGCTGAACGCGACGCTGCTCCAGAACCGGGGCATCGTCGACGAGGCCTTCTTCGCCATCCAGGATCTTGGCGACAAAGCGCCGCAGGTCATCTTCGACCTCGTCGACGCGTTCGAGCGCGGCTCCTTGTCGCAGAAGGAGTTCAAGGACAAGGCCGACGAGTTGGGGATCTCGGTCGAGGCCCTGACAGCGATCGAGAAGCGGGCCCGCAGCGAGGCCGACGGGTTCGGCAAGAAGGTCGCCGAAGCGGTAGGCACCGTAGAGGATGCGACGAAGGACCTGTCCGACAAGGGCAAGGCCCACATCAGCGACTTCGTCAACGACCTCCAGACGAAAGCGTTCCAAGCGGCCGCGTTCGCCAACTCGATCCAGACGCTCATCGAGCGTGGCGCCACATCCACCGCGCAGCATCTCCTAGAGGCAGGCCAAGACGCGGCCGGCGCCGCCGCCGAAGCGGCGAGCGCCAGCGACCAGAAC
>AR_comb_assmDRAFT_10150772_pt1 | contig 29028 bp, 34 predicted proteins | sample ArasoioldDNA_FD_10543 | JGI IMG/M metagenome (IMG submission 10543) | reverse complement strand
AAGGCGAACTGCAGCTGTCTCGAGGCGAGTCGGAAGACTCGCCTCCATGCTGTGCGCAGCACCACCCGAAAGCGCCAGCGAGGGCTGGACGCGGCCGTGCAGGATGGCAATCCAGCGCAGGCGAAGAAGGACTCGGCACTGGTGGACAGTTCCACCCGCGGAGAGACCACTCATCGTGCTGATGTCGATGTCGGGCTGATAGAACCGGTTGAAGAGCACCAATCCGTCGGCGCCGGCGCGATCGACGGCGCTGCCTGATGCCGACAGGTCCGTCACCACTCGGCGATTTGATCCTTGGCTACGGCAATCAGCCGTATACTACGCACGTCAATTTCCAAATCGCAGCAGCCCAACTCCCAAGACGATCCAGCGGATCGAAGTTGGGAGTCGGGGTGTCGGCGTGAATATCGGAGCCGTGGCCCAGACCGCGTTCGTCATCAGCGCGTTCCAGGGCGCCTGCTTGCGATGGTGCGGGATTTTGGCACCCATGTGGGAAATGTCCCGCACCTCCAGGCCCGCACACGCGAGACGGATGTGTGATCGAACGGACAATTGAAGATCGGCCAGTGAAGGCCGGCCCGGCATTCACTTTGCCATCGTGACGTACCTCGGAGGAGCTCAGAGATGAGACGTCACCACGAGGAACTCGCCGCAGCACCGTCAATCGTGCCGGCCCTGTCGCTGCTCATCCCCTTCGCCGGCGCCCTGTGGGCGCGCATCAAATCGGCGCGAAAGAAGGAACACAATCCCCCGGATCTCTCATCACGCGGAGGTGATCTGTGAGCGGACGTAGCTGGGTGACCACGGAGCTCGAGCATCGCGGTGTGTCACGGCGGGAGTTCATGGGATTTTGCGCCACGATGGCGGCGGCGCTCTCGCTTCCCGACGCGGCGGCGGCGCAGATCGCACGAGAGATTCAACGCACCGCCAAGCCCGTGCTGATCTGGCTCGAGTTCCAGGATTGCGCGGGTAATACGGAGTCGTTCCTCCGGGCGAGCCGCCCGACCGCCGCGGAGGTCGTCCTCGATATGCTGTCGCTCGACTACCACGAGACGATCATGGCGGCTGCGGGGCGTCAATCGAGAGCGAATCGGGACGGCGCGGTGAAAGCGCAGCCGGGTGCCTATATCGCCGTCGTCGAAGGATCGATTCCGACGGGTGCCAACGGCGCGTATTGCACAATCGGCGGCGAATCTGCCCTCGACATCGCGCGCACGGTCTGCGGCAATGCGGCGGCGACGATTGCGATCGGCACGTGCGCGACGTTCGGAGGAATACCGGCGGCTGCGCCGAATCCGACCGGCGCGCTCGGGGTCGCCGATGCCGTGCCGGGTGTGAAGAATCTGATCAACCTTTCTGCCTGCCCGGCCAACGTCGAGAATCTCACGGCGCTTCTGGTCTATTACCTCACCTACAAGCGTTGGCCGCCGCTGGACCATCTGCGCCGCCCGCTGTTTGCCTACGGCAAGTCGATCCACGACAACTGCGAGCGCCGCGCACACTACGACGCCGGCCAGTACGTCGAGGCCTGGGGGGACGCGGGGCACCGCGCCGGGCACTGCCTCTACAAAATGGGATGCAAGGGGCCGGCGACGTTCCAGAACTGCCCGAACGTCAAATGGAATGGCGGAACCAACTGGCCGATCGGGTGCGGCCACCCCTGCATCGGCTGCGCCGAACCTGACTTCTGGGATCGCATGACGCCCTTTTACCAGCACCTCACGGGGATCCCGGGCTTCGGGGCGGCGTCGAACATCGACACTATCGGCGGGCTCGCGGTCCTGGGCGTGGGCGCCGCATTTGCGGGGCACGGTCTCATTCAGATCATGAAGCGCGTCGGCGACAAACCGGAGCCGATCGCGCCGAAAACACCAACGAAGGAGTCCTGAGCATGGCTCGTGTGGTGGTGGATCCCGTCACTCGCATCGAAGGTCACCTTCGAATCGAGGCCGAGGTGGATCGCGGCGCCGTTCAGGACGCCTGGTCCTCGTCGACCATGTTCCGGGGGATCGAGATCATCCTCAAGGGACGCGACCCGCGCGATGCGTGGGCCTTCACGCAGCGGATCTGCGGCGTCTGCACGACGGTTCATGCCATCGCCTCGATTCGCGCGGTGGAAAACGCGATCGGCGCGTCTCCGCCAGCGAACGCCCGACTGCTGCGCAATCTGATCATCGGCGCGCAGGCAGTGCAGGATCACGTCATTCACTTCTACCATCTCCACGCCCTCGATTGGGTCGACGTCGTCTCCGCCTTGTCGGCGAATCCCGCCAAGACCTCGGCGCTCGCCGAATCGATCTCGGATTGGCCGTTGTCGAGCCCCAAGTACTTCGCCGGCGTTCGCGATCGGCTCAAGGGCTTCGTCGACCGGGGCCAGCTCGGACCGTTCGCGAACGCATACTGGGGCCATCCCGCGTACAAGCTGCCGCCGGAAGCCAATCTGATGGCAGTCGCTCATTATCTCGAGGCGCTCGATTGGCAGCGTGAGTTCATCAAGATGCATGCCGTGCTCGGCGGCAAGAACCCGCACCTCCAGAGCTTTTTGGTTGGTGGCATGGCCACCCCGATCGATCCCGACAGCCAGGCGGCGCTCAACACCGGGACGATCGCCGAGCTGAAGCAGTTCGTCGCAAAGGCCAGGGATTTCGTGACCCGCGTCTATATTCCCGACCTGCTGGCGATTGCGTCGTTCTACAAGGACTGGGCGGGGCACGGCCGCGGCATCGGCAATTACCTCGTGTACGGGGAGTACCCGGAAGACGACTCCGCCAACCCGACGCTGTTCCTGCCGCGGGGGATCATCCGCGGCCGCGATCTGTCGAAAGTCGAACCGTTTGATCAGGCGAAGGTCTCCGAGTACGTGGCGCATTCCTGGTACCAATACCAGGCAGGTGATGGCGTCGCTCTTCACCCGTTCAGTGGCGAGACAAGTCCCAACTACACGGGGCCACAGCCACCGTACGAGTTCCTCGGTCTCGAGCCGAACACCGACAAGAAGTACTCGTGGCTGAAGTCGCCGCGCTACGACGGCGAGCCCATGGAAGTCGGGCCGCTCGCGCGCATGCTGGTGGCGTTCGTATCGGGACACGCTCGCGTCAAAGAGCTCGTCGGCGCAGTGCTCAAGCAACTCAACGTCGGTCCCGAGGCACTGTTCTCGACGCTCGGACGAGTAGCGGCGCGCGGCGTTGAGACGCAAGTCCTCGCCGAGAAGATGGACTCGTGGGTGGACGCGCTTGCCGCGAACATGGGATCCGGCGAGCTGCGGATCCATGACAACTCGAAATGGGATCCGAGCACGTGGCCTGCTGATGCCATGGGCGCCGGATTTCACGAGGCGCCGCGCGGCGCCCTGGGCCATTGGGTGTCGATCCATAACGGCGCCATCAACAACTACCAGTGCGTCGTGCCGAGCACCTGGAATGCCGGTCCGCGCGACGCGAAAGGACGGCGCGGGCCGTACGAGGAAGCGCTGCTCGCGACGCCGGTGGCCGATCCCGAGCGGCCGGTCGAGATTCTTCGGACTGTGCACTCCTTCGATCCGTGCATGGCGTGCGGTGTGCACGTGGTTGACGCGAAGCACCGCGAAGTGGTGCGCGTGAGGGCCGTATGAGCGAGGTTGCAGCCACCAACATGGCTCCCCCACCGCCAATACCAGCACCCTCGGACATCGTGCGCGTCTACGTGTGGGAAGTTCCTGTGCGTGTCACGCATTGGCTGATCGCGCTTGCCATCGTGGTGCTGTCGGTGACCGGCTTCTATATCGGCCGCCCGTTCGTCATCGTGCCGGGGCCGGCAGGACAGTCGTTCACCATGGGATGGATGAAGGTCATTCATGGCTATACGGCGTACGTGTTCATCATCGCGGTGATGACGCGCATGATCTGGATGTTCACGGGCAACAAGTACGCGCACTGGGACAAGTTCATCCCAGTACATCGCTCGCGCCGCCACGGAATCTGGCCGACTCTCAAGTTCTATCTGTTCGCGCTGCGCAAGCCGCCAGGATTCGTGGGTCACAATCCAGTCGCTGGCGCCACTTACACGCTGGTGTTCGGGTTGTACTTCGTCGCGATCGCCACCGGCCTGATGCTGCGAGGCGCGGATGCGGCGCCTGATTCGATCCTCCGCTGGTTCACCTCACTGTCGCCGCTCGTCGGCGGCCTCTATGTCGCTCGCTGGATTCACCACGTCGTCATGTGGCTGTTACTCGGCTTCGCCGTGCACCACGTCTACAGCTCGGTCCTGATGTCCACCATCGAGGCGAACGCCACAGTGGAGTCGATCTTCTCCGGTTACAAGTTCGTGCCGCGAGAGGATCTGCAGTATTCCGGTTACCGGTTCATCGACCGTCGTGGCGAGATCGATGAGTGAGGGAACGCCGCTGCTCGTGCTCGGCCTCGGCAACGTGCTCCTCGAAGACGACGGAGTCGGGGCGACGGCCGTGGCTCTTCTGGGTGAACGGTTCTCGGCACCCAAAGGCGTGCAGGTTCTCGATGGGGGCACGCTCGGGCTCTCGCTGCTGCCGTATCTGCAGTCGGCAGAACGGCTCATTCTCGTAGACGCGATCAGAGCCGATGCCGCGCCAGGCAGCCTGGTGCGCCTCATTGGAGACGATGTGGCGCCGGCCGTTTCAACGCGGTTGTCGCCGCACCAGGTCGGAGTTGCCGACCTGCTCGATGGCGCGCGCTGGCTCGAACGGTATCCGCGCCAGGTCGTCCTGCTCGGTATCGTTCCCGAGTCGATGGAGCTGGCGGTCGGGTTGTCGCCCCGCGTCCGGGCTGCACTGCCGTCACTGGTGCAGCGGGTCATCGACGAGGCCAGAACGTTCGGGTTCGAGTTTCGCCCCAGGCACGGTAATGAGATGGTTCCTGCCGATTGGACTCTCGATGTGGCTCGTCTCACCGGGATGCGCTGACGCCGATCGCGACCTGCCGCGTGAGTATCGTCGAACCGAGCTCCCCGCCCGCCTCGCGTCGGCCGAGGCGAAGAAGCACGGTGAGCAGTTGTTCATGCAGCATTGCGCGCTCTGCCACGGCGAGCGGGGAGACGGACGCGGTGTCCGCCGGGAAGGGCTGACTCGGGCGCCGCGCGATTTCACCAGCGAAGCGTGGCGTCGTTCCACCTCACCCCGACACGTCTTCTATGCGATCCGCGAGGGAGTGATAGGCACGCCGATGGCCAGCTGGAAAGCACTGAGCGAGCAGGACGCCTGGGACATGACTGGTTACGTGCTCTCGTTGGGAGAGCCTCGATGACGCTCGTATCCACCGCCTGGCCAGGAAGGCTTCGTGTGGCGGGGCGCCGCATCGACATTCGCGGAGTCGTCCAGGGAGTGGGCTTCCGTCCGTGGATCTATCGCCTCGCGGCCGAGCATCGCCTCACCGGCCACGTCCGCAACACCACTAGCGGAGTCGTCATTGACGCGTTTGGACCTGGCGACGCGCTCGCCGCTTTCGTGCGGAGCATAGAGACTTCCGCGCCCGCAGCAGCCGTAATCCACGAGATCGGATCGTCGCCGATCTTGGCAGAGGCGGTCGATGCGTTCAGCATCGTCCACAGCGATGACTACGCGGATCGACAGGTTTCGATCCCCGCGGATCTACCGACCTGCCAGGCGTGTCTTGCGGAGTTGTTCGATCCGAGCGATCGACGCTACCGGTATGCGTTCATCAACTGCACGGACTGCGGCCCCCGTTTCACGATCGCGCGCGATGTCCCATACGACAGAGCCAAGACGACGATGGCAGCGTTTCGGATGTGCGAAGAATGCCAGCGTGAGTACGAAGACGTGGGCGATCGGCGATTTCATGCGCAGCCGAACGCGTGCCCTGCGTGCGGCCCGCGGCTCACGCTCGTTGGTCCGGACGGTTGTGTTGTGGAAAATGCCGATCCCGTCGCCGCGGTCACAACCGCGCTCCTGGCCGGCAAGATCGTCGCGAGCAAGGGACTCGGAGGGTTCCATCTCGCGTGCGACGCGACCTCGTCCGACGCCGTCCAACGGCTGCGCGCGCGCAAGCGGCGCGACGAGAAGCCTTTTGGTGTGATGGTCGCGGATGTCGCGAGTGCGTGCGAGATCGCTCTGCTTACCGATGACGAACGGCAGTTGCTGGAATCAATGGAGCATCCCATCGTTCTCGCGAGACGGCTCCCAGGGTGTGCGCTGGCACCCGAGGCTGCGCCGAACAATCCGCTCGTTGGGCTGCTGCTCCCGTACACGCCGTTACATCACCTGATCATGCGCGACGTTCGCCGGCCACTCGTGATGACGTCAGGCAACCTGTCCGACGAGCCGATCGCCTATCGCAACGTCGAAGCTCTGAAACGACTGGGCGGTGTCGCCGATCTGTTCCTGGTCCACGACCGCGAGATCGAGACGCCGTGCGACGACTCAGTTGCTCGCATCATCGACGGCCACCCGGCGGTTCTCCGCCGCTCGCGGGGATACGTTCCGCGCTCGATCGTCGTCGAACACCCCTTCGAGCGGCCGGTGCTGGCCTGCGGCGGGCTGCTGAAGAACACGTTCTGCTTCGGCACTGGTGAGGCCGCGTACCTCGGCCCGCACATTGGCGACCTCGAAAACCTCGAGACCTACGAATCGTTCGAGGCGGCGATCGGCCGGATGGAGCGCTTCATAGGCGTCCAGCCCGGGATCATCGCGTACGATCTGCACCCCGACTATCTGTCCACGCGCTACGCGCTGACGCGCACAGAGCCGCTGAAGATCGGCGTGCAGCACCATCACGCACATGTCGCCAGCGCGATGGCCGAGCACGCGCTGCCCGGCCCCGTGATCGGCGTCGCCTGGGACGGTACTGGATACGGCACGGACGGTACGGCTTGGGGTGGCGAGATTCTCCTGGCGCACTACAACAGCTTTGAGCGCGTCGCGACACTCCGCCCGATTCCGTTGGCGGGAGGTGACGCGGCCATACGTCATCCATGGCGCATCGCGCTCGCGCTCGTCGAGGACGCCTTCGATGGACACGCGCCGCTCGACGCTCTCCGACTGTTCTCACTGGTGAGGAAGCAGGATCTCTCGGTCGTTCGCGAGATGTTGGCCAGGCGCATTCGGTCGCCACGGGCACACGGGTGTGGCCGCTACTTCGATGCGATCGGGGCGCTGGTGCTCGGCCGGCCGGAGGCCAGATACGAAGGGCAGATCGCCCTGGAGTGGAACGTCGTTGCTGACCCGGCCGACGAGCGAAGGTACGACTACGACATCGACCGCCAGCAGTCGCCGTGGATCATCGACCTGCGCCCGATGATTCGGCAAGTGGTGCGAGACCTGCTCGATGGCGTGGGGGCAGCCAGCATTTCGGCTCACTTTCACAACACGATCGTTGCCGCTGGCGCGGACGTGGTGCGAGCCGTCACGTCAGTCCACGGTGCATTGCCGGTCGTATTGAGCGGCGGCTGTTTCCAGAACCCGCGGCTGGCCGAGAGCCTCGCGTCGTCGCTGCGTCCGCGTGCCCAAGTGTATTTGCAGCGCACGGTTCCGCCGGGCGATGGCGGTCTGGCGCTGGGGCAGGCCGTCGTCGCCTCGGCTGTCGCGCGGCGGGCAATGTAGCGGCCGGGCTGTGGACTTGCCGCCGTCGCGGAAGTAAGGAGAGAAGATATGTGTTTGGGGGTTCCCGGGAAGATTATCGAAATCGATGGCGTGATCGCGACGGTGGATTTCTGGGGGGTGCGCAAGCAGGTCCGCCTCGAGGTCGTCGACGAACCGGTGCAGCCGGGAGATTACATCCTGAACCACGTCGGCTACGCAATTCGCCGCATCCCTCCAGGAGAGATCCAGGCCACGCTCGCGCTCTATGAGGAACTCCTCGCTCACGCGGAACGCGAGGACGATCTCATGGCCGCCGACGTCAGAGGCGAGATCCAGGGAGCAGGCAATGATGGCCGGTAATCGCGGATTCGACGAGCTGAAGTTCCGCGATCCGGTGCGGGCGCGCGCGCTGTCGGACACTCTTGGCCGCCTCACTACTGCGATCGGCCGCAGTCCTGTCTCCATCATGCACGTCTGCGGCAGCCACGAGCAGGCGATCGCCAGGTTCGGCCTGCGTGCGACGTTGCCGCGCGACTTGAACGTCATCATGGGACCGGGCTGTCCCGTGTGCATCACCGACGTACCGGAAGTCGATGAAGGCGTGGCGCTGGCTCGACAGGGAGTGCGGATCGCCACCTACGGCGACATGGTCAAAGTGCCCGGTACAGTTATGTCACTGGCAGACGCGCAAGCGGAAGGTGCCCGGGTCGACGTGGTCTACAGCGTGTCGCAGGCGGTGGAAATCGCACGACAAAGTGATGAGCCGCTCGTTTTCTTTGCCACAGGCTTCGAGACAACCGCCGTGGCCACGGCCGCGGCCATCCTCGGCGGGCCGCCGGACAACTTCTTGGTGCTCTCGGCGCACAAGTACATCCCGCCGGTCATGGAAATCGTGGCCGAGATGCCGGCCACCCGTGTCGAAGGATTTCTCGCCGCCGGCCACGCAGCGACGATCACCGGCTGGGGCGTGTTCGAGCCGTTCGTCGCGCGCCACAAATTGCCGGTCGTCGTCGCCGGGTTCGAGCCGCTCGACATCCTCGCCGGGCTGGTCAAGCTCGTGGAGTTGATCGGCGAGCGGAGAGCGGCCGTCGAGAACATGTACCCGCGATGCGTCACGAAGGAAGGCAATCGCCGCGCGCAGGAGCAGCTCTGGAAAGTGTTTCGTCCTATTGGAGGCCGTTGGCGCGGCATCGCTCACGTTCCGAATGGCAACTTGCGGTTGAGAGACGAATGGGCTCATCTCGATGCGCGCCGCCGGTTCGACATCGATGTCGCTGGGCTCTGGGACTACGCGCCCCGCCCGTTGGTTCACGAGTGCATTTGCGGAGACATCATGGCCGGCATCAAGTCGCCGACGGATTGTGCGCTGTTCGGCAAAGAGTGCGTACCGCATAGCCCGGTCGGCGCGTGCATGGTCAGCAGCGAGGGAACCTGCAAGATCTGGCATCAGTACGGTGGACATCCCGATCTCGCCCCGCGTTCCGTAACAGGAGGAGAGAGTGGCGCCGTCTGTGCTCGATGAACGCATCACCCTGAAGTACGGTGCCGGTGGGCAGGCTATGCGCACCCTGATCCAGCAGGTCTTCGTCGACGGAATGGCTGCGGGTCCGCCCCATGTCGGCATCGGCCTTGCCGCCATGGACGATGGCGCGGCGCTGCGGATCGGCAACCGTTGGCTGGTGATGACAACGGACTCGCATGTGATTCATCCGGTGTTCTTTCCGGGCGGCGATATCGGGCGGCTGGCCGTGTCCGGTACAGTCAATGACCTTGCCATGATGGGGGCCACCGACGTGTTGGGCCTGACATGCGCCGTCATCATCGAGGAAGGATTTCCGCGTGCCGATCTCGTCCGGATTCAGCGGTCGATCCGCGAGACCTGCGAGGAAGCGGGTGCGTTCGTCGTCACCGGCGACACGAAGGTGATGGGCAAAGGCGAACTCGACGGCATCGTCCTCAACACGACAGGCATCGCGATGACCGATCGCGTGATCCCGGACTCGGGGCTGCGGCCTGGTGATCGTCTCGTGGTGACCGGCACGATCGGCGATCACGGAATGGCCGTGATGGCGCGGCGGCATGGCCTGGCGCTCGAGGGCGATCTGCGATCGGACGTCGCGCCGCTGAATCGGCTCGTTCGTCAAGTGCTCGATTCGGCCCCGGACGCGATCGTGGCGATGAAGGATCCCACGCGCGGAGGGCTCGCATCAGCGTTGCACGAGATGGCCGAAAAGAGCCGTGTCGGCATCGTACTGGAAGAGATGGCGCTGCCGGTCACGTCACCGGTGCGCGCTGCGGGTGAGCTGCTCGGCATCGACCCGGTGCACGTAGCCAACGAGGGAAAGGCCGTGCTCGGCGTGCGGCCGGATGCGGTGGATGTCGTGCTCGCCGCGCTGCGCGAGCACCATCTGGGTCGCGATGCGGCGTGTGTAGGCACGTGCACGGATGAACGCATCGGCTCGATCATTCTCGACACCGGCTTCGGCCGGCGGCTCGTGACGGAGGTCGAGGGAGAGCCGCTTCCGCGCATCTGCTGAACGCTTTTGTGAAGGGAGTTCGTCCCGGCAACGAGCCTGAGTGAACAGCATGGAACGAGTAGGCACCACCCACGTTCACACGCGCATCGACGATGCGGTCGGCTACATCACAATCGACCGTGCCACGCGTTTCAACTCGCTCGATGTCCGTGCTGCGCAGGACCTTCGCCGCGCGGGATTGATGCTCGCGCGTGATGACCGCGTCCGAGTCGTGGTCCTGACGGGCGTCAACGGGATGTTCTGCAGCGGCGCTGATTTGAAATACATCCGCGCCGGCGGTGACCCGGAAGACCTGGCGTACCTCAGCCCGGCCGCGCGCGAGACACCCTCCGGCTACGGCGAGCGCTTCAAGCAGATTCTCGAGTACATCCACAGCACGATTGCCGAGATCCGGCGTGCGCCGAAGCCGTTCGTGGCAGCTGTCGACGGCGTGGCGGCGGCCGGCGGCTTCGGCCTGGCGATGTGCTGCGATCTCGTGCTCGCCTCGGAACGGTCGATCTTCGAATGGGCATATTCAAAGACAGGGTTGACCGGCGGCGAAAGCTCGACGTTCATGCTTCCGCGCCTGGTCGGGTTCCGTCGCGCCATGGAGCTGGTCCTGCTCAACCCTCGCCTCGATGCCAGACGAGCCATGCAGCTCGGTTTAATCAACGACGTGTTTCCGACCGAATCGTTCGAGCAGAACGTGCGCCGGATTGCGCAGACGATTGCCGACGGACCGATGGATGCATTCGCCGTCGTCAAAGGCTTGCTCAATCAGGCGGCCGGCATGGACCGCCTCGACATGCACCTCGATCGCGAACTGGACAACCTGACCCGCATTGCCGACGGCGCGGAGTTCACAGAAGGACTCGACGGCTTCTTCGCCAAACGTCGCCCGCAATTCCCTCGGAAATGACATGCACGAGTACTCTATCGTCCAGGCGCTGGTGGAGCGGGTCGCCGCGGAAGCACGGGCGCGGCGCGCGACGTCGGTGCATCGGCTGTCGGTCCGCATCGGCGAACTCTCTGGCGTCGAAGTCGATCTGCTGACGACCGCCTACCAGACCTTCCGGGAACGCACGATCTGCGAGGATGCCGAACTGGACGTCCATCTGGTTGCGGCACGCTGGGAGTGCCCGGCATGCGGGCGCGCGATCGGCCGCGGGGATCTTCTGTCCTGTCCGGCGTGTGTGGTGCCAGCACGGCTGGCCCAGGGCGACGAAATCGTGCTCGATCGGATCGAGATGGAGGTGCCGTGATGTGCGAGACGTGTGGGTGCGGCGATTCGAATATCGTTCCGGTGGACGTCCACGACAACATCCTTGCGGTCAACGATCGTCTCGCCGCGCACAATCGCGAGCACTTTCGTGAACGCGCAGTTGTCGCGGTGAATCTGATGGGTTCGCCTGGCGCCGGCAAGACGGCGGTGCTCGAAGCCACGTCGTGCCGCCTTGCCGGTCGCCAGCGGCTTGGCGCACTGGCCGGTGACCTGGCCACTGAGCGAGACGCCGAACGACTGAGCGCGGCAGGCATCACGGCGAAATCGATTACCACCGGATCGGCCTGCCACCTCGATGCCGCAATGGTGCACCAAGGGCTGCACCAGTTCCCCTGGCGCGAGCTCGATTACCTGTTCATCGAGAACGTCGGCAATCTGGTGTGCCCCGCAATCTACGACCTCGGTCAGGCGGCGAACGTAGTTGCCCTCGCCGTGACCGAAGGGGATGACAAGCCGCTCAAGTATCCAGTGATGTTCCGGAAAGCGGACCTGGTACTGATCACCAAGATCGACCTGCTTCCTTATCTGCCGAACGTGCGGGTGGAGGCCATCGCCGATGCATTGGCGCGTGTCATGCCTCGCCCGCTCTATCTGCCGGTTTCAGCGACGACGGGCGAGGGGATGGACCGTTGGCTCGAGTGGCTCGGACAGCTCAGGACAGCGCGAGCGGCCGGAGAGCCGGCGCATCAGCATGCAACGGCGAACGCGCTGGACGCGGGGGTCTGACGACGACATCCAGCCGCGTCCGGACGGCCCGGCGGCAGCCATGCACAGTTAAGCCGTTCACGTTGCGCGTGCCGCTCGCGCGAATTCATTGGCCGGAAGGCGGTTGCCACAATTCGACCTTGTTTCCCTCGGGATCGATGACCCAGGCGAACTTGCCATACTCAGATTCGTCGACCCGGTCGAGGACCTCGCATCCCTCTTCCTTGAGAACTTTGACAATGCCGTGAAGGCCTTGCAGGCCTGGTACATGGTAGTGACATTCAGCGTGGACGGCGGAATGGCGCGGCGTCACTCGCTCGGTGACTTTGACCGTCGCGCGATGAGGTGCTTGATGCGCAGGTGCTCCTCGCGCTCGCGCTCGTTCAACGTGCGGCGGATCTCGGCGAGGTCGGCGGTCAGCCGTACCGCCACGCGCTGCTCCAGTGTGTTGACCAGCCGCGTCGTTTGCGATAACGCATGACCGAGACGCCGCAGTGCGTGCTCCTGCGGCGCCGCCTCGAGCAACTGCTCCACCAGCGTCTCGAACTCGCGCGCGGCATCCTGGCTGCTGGCCTCGCCCGCCGCCGGCGCAACACCGCGGGCAGCCAGGCCGCGGACGAGCGTCGGCCGATTGAGCAGCTCCACTGCGTGGATTCCCCAAAGATCGACCGCCCTCAGATGCACATCGATCTCGCGGGTGGGCCACCCGAGTGGAGTCAATCCATCGCCACCGGTCGCCGACAGCGCCAGCCAGAGCGACCGCCATGCGCGCCGTGCCTGCGCATCAATCAATTCGCGCGATGTGACCGCGATTCTGGCGCGGCTGAACAGCTCGTCGACCAGCGATTGACGCTTGCGCTTCAACAACGCGGCGCCTCTTCGCACCTGGTCGAGACGCCGCGCCGAGCGCAGCAGACTCGACCGCGTTGCCGGCACGCGCGTGACTCGCGTCATGCGCCTGACTCCCCAGCCTGCCGGCGTGCTCCTTCGCGGCGGGCAAGCACGTCGGCGCCGAGCTTCAGCAGATCGTCAGGCGGCAGCCGGTCGAGCAGCCGCCACCCGGCGTCGATCGTCTCGGTGATGCTTCGGCGTCCGCCTCCCTGCCCCACGAACCTGCGCTCGAATTCGTCCGCAAATGCAAGAGCACGGCGATCCGAGGGCGAAAGCGCCGCCTCGCCGACGATGGCCACCATCAGGCGAGCTTCGCGGCCTCGCGCGTAAATGGCATAGAGCTGGTCGGCCCACTTGCGATGCTCGGGCACGGTGTGCGCCGCCCCGATGCCGGCGTTCATCAGGCGTGACAGTGACGGCAGGACGTCGATCGGGGGAGACACGCCGCGGCGTTGCAATTCGCGGCTGAGAACGACCTGCCCTTCGGTGATGTACCCGGTCAGATCCGGGATCGGATGCGTGATATCGCCGTCAGGCATCGTAAGAACCGGCAGTTGCGTCACGCTGCCCGGCGAGCCCTCGAGCACACCCGCGCGCTCGAACAGCGATGCGAGGTCGGTGTACATATACCCCGGATACCCGCGTCGTCCCGGCACTTCTTCGCGTGCTGCCGCCACTTCACGTAGTGCATCGCAGTAGTGCGTGATGTCTGCCATCACCACGAGCACGTGCAGCCCGTGCTCGTAAGCCAGATGCTCGGCGCAGGCGAGGGCGGCCCGCGGCGCGAGCAGTCGTTCGATCGTCGGGTCCTCCGCCTGATTCAGATAAAGCACGCTTCGCTCCAGCGCCCCGCTCTCCTGGAAGCGCTCGAGGAAGACCCGTGTCTCTCGCGCGGTGATGCCGATGGCGGCGAAGACGACGGCGAACGGCTCGCCGTGCGGCGCCCGAGCGTGTTCGACAATCGTGGCGGCGAGATCGAGCGCGGGAAGGCCGGGACTCGAAAATACCGGCAGCTTCTGGCCGCGCACCAACGTGTTCAATCCATCGATCGCCGAGATGCCGGTCTCGATGAAATCGCGGGGCGGCACACGACGGGTCGGGTTGATTGGAGCGCCCCATAGCGGCCGATGCGCTTCACCAATCGGCCGCGGGAGCCCGTCCTTCGGATCGCCGACGCCACTGAGCGCGCGCCCGAGGAGATCCCGACCCACGACCACTCGCGCGAGATCGCCGGACACCGTGATGCGAAGGGAAGCCGGACTCAACCCGAACGTCTCTTCGAGTACCTGCACGACGGTGACCTCCGCACCCGCATCGATGACCTGGCCGCGCAGCTCGGGCAGATCGGGTGATTGCACGGTCACCCACTCGCCGAGTGCGACCCGTTGCGCGCGCCTCAGATACAACAGTGGGCCGGCCGCTGCACGCGCGCCGAGATATGTACGGGCGACGGTCACGGGCGGCTTTCACTTTCGTTGGGAGTGGCGGGATCTGGGCTGGTCTGCGGACCCGCTTCGTCGACCGGTGTGAGTTCCGGGCGCCTCTGAAGACGCGCATTTACGTCAGCGACAGCAGAAGCGCTGTCGCTCGCCATCACGCTGATGGCCTCGTCGACGCACCGGCATGCGAGGTCGGTTCCCTCCGCCGGGCCGTCGCGCAGGCTGGCGAGCGCGCGGCGAACGGCGTCGATCGACAGTTCCGCGAACGTGACGCCGCGCGTCAATGCGGCGTTTCCTGCGTCGAATGCACGCATGGCTGCATTGGCAAGGGCGAACGTCTTGGCGGGAGACGAAAACGCGTCATTGGGGTCGAACGCGCTCTGCCCGAGCACGAACTCGCGGAGCATCGCAGCCGCGGCGAGCAGCAGACGGTCCTTGTCCTCGAGCGCTTCCGGCCCGACGATGCTCGCCACTTCACGCAGTTCCCCATCGCGTTGCAACAGGTCGATCGCGCGCGCACGCGTCGCAGACCATCGCGGATCCACCGACGCGTCGAAGACGCGAGCCATCGCGTCGGCATACAGGCTGTAGCTGGCCTCCCAGTCGACCGCGGGAAACTGCCGCTGATGTGCCAGCGTCGGATCGAGAGCCCACAGCGCCCCCGAGACGTTGAGACAGGCTTGAGTCACGGGCTCGGAGAAATCACCGCCGGGCGGCGACACGGCGCTGATCAGCGTAACGCTGCCCTCGCGCGCGGGGCGCCCCAGACACCGCACGCGTCCGGCTCGCTCGTGCAGCTTGGCCGTACGGCTGGCGAGCGATGTCGGATAGCCTTCCTCGCCGGGCATCTCCTGCAGGCGCGAGCCCACCTCGCGCAACGCCTCGGCCCACCGCGACAGGCTGTCGGCCATCACCGCCACGCGGTAGCCCATGTCGCGAAAGTACTCTGCGATAGTGAGCCCGACGTAGACGGACGACTCGCGTGCGGCGACCGGCATGTTGCTCGTGTTCACGACCAGCACCGTGCGATCCATCAATGGTCGCCCGCTCTGTGCGTCGGTCAGCGTCGAGAAGTCGTGGAGCACGTCCGCCATCTCGTTCCCGCGTTCGCCGCAGCCGATGTATACGACGACATCCGCTTCCCCGTATTTCGCGAGCGCCTGCTCGAGCACGGTCTTGCCGGTGCCGAAACCGCCTGGCATGGCAACCGTGCCGCCCTCGGCGACAGGGAAGAGGAAGTCGAGAACCCGTTGTCCGGTGAGGAAGGGACGCGTGGCTTCCGCGCGCGCCACCACGGGGCGAGAGCGTCGTACCGGCCACCTCTGGGTCACCGTGATTTGTTCGCCTGAATCCAGCACGACGACAGCATCCGCGACGCTGATGCCGCCTTCCTGAATCGAGCGCACCAGCCCCGACTTCCCGGGTGGCATCAATACCTTCAGCACGAAGCTGCCGCGGTCCGCAATCGTGCCGAGAAGGTCGCCGGACTCGACACGATCGCCGGCCGTGCAGGAGGCGGTGAAATGAACACTGCGCGTCGGCTCGATCGTCGGTACCGTCGTTCCGGCCTGGATGAAGTGGCCGGTCAGATCGGCCAGCCGGCCAAGTGGCCGGCCGATACCGTCAATCACGCTGCCGAGCAGGCCGGGACCAAGCTCGATGGTGAGCGGCAGGCCTTCTCGAATGACGGGCTCGCCGACGCGTAAACCAGCGGTGTCTTCGAAGATCTGCAACGTGGCCACGTCCTCGGTGACGCGAAGTACTTCGCCCAGCAAGTGCCGATTGCCCACTCGCACCAGCTCGTTGAGAGCAATGCCGCGGAGCCCTTTGGCCTCGCCCAACGAACCCACCACGCGCGTGAGTATCCCTGCCGATTTCATCGCGGCTTCACCTGGTAGCCAATCGCCTGACGGAGGATCTCGAGAACGTACGCCTCGGCCTCGCTCCGCTCGTCCCATCGCGGTGCCGGCACCGGGACGATGATCGGCAGCGCCTGACGGTCCAGGCGCGTCAGCAACTCGCGCGGCAACCCACGAAAGAGCGCATCGTCAATGAGTACGATCCCCACTTGGTCGTCTGCCGCGAGGCGCCGGACGGCATCGACTGCGGTGACCTCGTCATCAGCACGTATCACCATCACGCCGGCCAGCTCGAACCCGCCAGCGAGCGCCGGCCGGGTCACGACTCGGATTCTCATCGCGGTGTCACCAGTTGTTGTCTGCGCAGGGATGGTGGTGTTGCGAGTGCCGCGCCCCAGGCCAGCGTACGCAGGTCGCGGGTCTGTGCCTCGATGAGGAACAGGACCCGTAACAACGGCGAGGCGCCGAGCGGATTGAGACGAGCCGCACGCCTGAGCCATTCCAGAGCAGTGACCAGAAACGCCCTGTCCAGATGCGCGAGGTCGCTCACCGCCACTGGCAGCACGGCGGCGAGCGGAGATCTCGCGAGGACGGTTGCGAGATTCGCCAATGTGCGTTGTGGCGAGCCGATCCTCGCGGCGGAAGTGAATGCCGATGCAGGTAACCACCGCCCGCCGTGCACGAAGATGTCGTCGGGATTGACCTGGCGGACTGCCTCCGACAAGAGAATCGCGTTCTGCACGTTGCCGACGTCGATGATCGCGCTCACGAGATCCTCTGCTGCCCGATCGCTCGCGGCCGCGCGGGTTGCGCGCCGGGTGAAGCCGCGGAGCAACGTGACGTCAACGGCGAGCAGATCCATCTGCGCCCTCGCGACGAGAGGCCGCAGATGCGGTGCATCGTCGTGTGCGATCAACGTCAGCTGGCGGACAACGTCCGCCGGTGATGCCTGGCGTGCGATGTCAACCAGGGCGAGTCGGGGGAGAGATGCTGTCGGCAGCAACCCCTGCAGCCGCGTTTCCGGCGAGGCGCCCTCCGCAGCGCCGCGCAGAAGTGCCCGGAGGCTTCGCCGATCCTGGTATGCAGCAAACAGGTCGAGTCCGCCAGGGGTTCGTTGCTGCCAGCGATATAGCGTCAACAGATGCCGATGGGCCGTGCGTCCCGCGGCCCGCTCGATCGTAAACGCCGTCGGCGCATCGCCTGGCGGCTCGAGGGCGCCGGCAAAGCGGGACAGGCCGTGCGCCAACGCGCCCACAGTCTCAGCGTCTGCCAACATCTCGAGCGTTTCTCGCGCCAAGAGATGCGTGGCGAGCCCCTGCGCACGAGTCGCGAGCGCAATCTCACTGCTCATCGGGCAGAAGTCGCGACAACTCGACGGCCAGCCGTGCTTCGGCTCTCGCCAGCCTGCCGGCGAGCGTGTTGTCGACGATGACGGAGCCGTCGCTGGATTCTGCATGAACGCCGGGTCCGACCGATTCATCGATCACCAGCACCGCATCGCGGTGATGAGCGATCGCCGCCGTCAGCGTCGCGGCGAACGTGGCCTGGCATCGCACGCGCGGTCGCAAATCCTCGAGAAACGCCAGCGCTTCGTCGAGATGCGACGGCAAGGCCTCCCGGTAGGATGGCGATGCCGCAACGCCGGGAAGGAGTGCCTTGGCGCGATGCAGGATACGAGCGAGCAGCGCATGGCGTGCCTCGATCTCACGAGCCCGTGCTTGCCGCCGCGCGAGCGCCAGTTCCCGTTGTTGAAGTGTGTGACGTGTGGCGTGCTGCTTTTCGAGATGATGCGCCGTGATTTCGGTGACAGCGCGTTCAGTCGCAGCCTCGATCGCACGCACTTCACCCTCGGCGTCCTGTTCGATGTCCCGTACCCGACTCTGTGCCTCGTGTTCGAGCCGTGAGATGAGATCCGACAGAGCCATGGCGCCTCCGTGTCTCGAGTCCGTCTATCCGCCGGCGCCGGCGCGGAGCAGGATCAGGACCGCCACCACGAACCCGAGAATGACCATCGTTTCGGGAATGGCGATGAGAATGACGGCAGTCGTCCACAGCTCCGGCTTCTCGACGAGACTCGCAGCAGCCGCAGGTCCGATGCGGCCCTGCGCCCAGGCCGTCGCGAGTGCCGTGAGGCCGATGGCCAGCGCGGCAGCAAGTCCCAGTAACGCCATTTCCATAGGCGGTTCCCCCTATACGTCAGGCCATTCGTGTCGAGCAAGCGCTCGGATGTTCACACTCACGCGCGATTGAGTTGACTCTGCGACGACGCTGGTGGGTGCCAGTGGCCGAGAGGGCGGTACTCCGCGCCGCCGGGACTGAAGAACTGACCAAAGAACTCCACATAGTGCAGGCGCAGTGCATGGATCGTCGGACTGAACAGACCGAGAGCGAAGTTCACGAGATGAAACAACAAGGCGAATACGGCGCCGATGACAACGCTGCCCATCGCACCAATCATCTCGTTAGCCACGATGGCCATCATGAGTGATGCCGTTCCAAGCGCCATGATGCGGGCATAGGAAAGGATATGGCCGAAAGTCGAGAGGAGATCGACGAGGGCGACGACGCCCTCGAGAGCGACGAGCACGGTGAAGGCCACCAGCGTCGCGACCACCATCGGAGTGAACAGACCGCGTGGGAGAACCTCCAGCGCCGCCAGCAATGACAGGCCGGTCAGAATCAGCATGCTGAGAGCAAGGCTGCGGCCCACGGCTTCACGCCGATGGCCGCGCCGCCACGCGGTCAGACTCGCCAGCACCAGCCCAAGCAGAATGTGGACGACTCCGATCGCCACGGACAGACCAAGGAACGGAATCGTGGCCTCTTCGCGATTGAAGATTGGATGCAATCCGATCGTGGCGCCAAAGTTCCCGAAGCACTCGCCAAAGAAGACGCCGAACGCGATCGCACTTGACGAACAGGCAAGAGCGACTGTCGACACCGACCGGAGCGTGCTTCCGGGCTCGGACTTCAGCCGCAGCAATGCCGCGAGCACCGCCAGCATCAGGCCGTATCCCACGTCACCGAGCATGAGCCCGAAGAACGCCGGAAAGAAGATCGCGACAAACGGCGTGGGATCCATGGTCCCGTACTTGGGCAGGGGCAGCATCCGCGTCAACACTTCGAACGGGCGGAACAGGGGCGGGTTGTCGAACGCCACCGGCGTAGTGCCCGCGGTCCAGTCTTCAGTGCCGATCGCCGACACAACGACTTGCGATCCGATCGCGCTTCGCACGCGCTGTTCCAAGTCGGCGAGGCGAGGAGCAGGCAGCCATCCCTCGATGACGAACAGGTACTCGGCAGTGAAGACACGGGCCCGCGCGTCCAGTTGCAGCAACTGATCTCGCAGGAACGCGCGATGCCGGAACAGCCAGTCTCCTTCCTTCTGCGCGAGCGTGCGGCGGTCGAGATCGAGTGCACGGAGCGCCCTGAGGATCTGTGCGAGTCTCGACTTGATGGCGGGCAGGGACCGGAGCAGGTTCTTCTCGCCGATTCCGGGCGGCGCAGGCAGCTCCTCGACTCGAGATGCCACCAGCAGCGCAGAAACCCGGGACGCGGCGCCCGCAGACGCTAGAATGAGGACGGCCCACTCGCCGCTCGAGAGCGCACGGTGCAACAACTCGATTTCCCCTCCAACTGCGTCCTCCAGTCGTCGACGCAGTTCGGTCAGCGCACTGCCGGACCCCGCCCGCAGCACCACGTAAAACGCCTGCCCGTCGGGCCACGTCAGCTCTTGTTGGGTGAGCGCTTCGAAGACCTGGAAGAACTCGCGGTAACGGAGCAGCAGGCTCCGTTCCTCTTCGAGGGATGACATCGCCAGGGCCAGCGCCTCGGCCTTGCGGCGGACGCGGCGGGCGCGGCGGACTGCGGCGGGTGCCGAAGGAACGGCCGGCGGGTTCGCTGCAGCCGCTGGGTCAACTGATAGTTGCAGCCGATCGAGTGCCGCCTCGACGTCGGACAGGCACCGCTCGACGTGATGCCGTCGCCGTATGAGCGTGCTGTCCGGGCGACTCGCGTCGGATAGGCGAGGGCGATCGACGTGCAGCACGCCGACGTCCTGCAGCACCGCGAGCGTTCGATCGAGGAGCGAGCGAGGCCCGGCTATTCGGACGCGAACCATCCGAACGATCACGGCGCGTCTCCGCTGCCAGCGATTGCCTGGGCGAGCGCCAGATGCGCCAACTCGTCGATGCGGCTGTCGGGGATGCTGTCGAGCACGGCGAGCGTGGCTCGATGACGGGCATCGATGGCCAGGAGCAGTTCCTGGTGACTGACACGTTCCGCGCGTGCCCGCTCGGCGTCCGCGTGTTGTGCTGCGTCGCGGGCAGCAGCGAGACGCTGTTCGCCTGCCGCACGTGCGGCAGCGATCCGCGTCGCTGCCGCACCCCGGGCGGCTCGAACCATATCCTGCAGCCGATGCTCGACGGCAAGCAACTGCTTCAAGCGCTCGTCATCGGATTCGGCGCTGACCGAATCGTCTACCATCGAATAGGGAGCCTGTGAGCGCCGAGTATAACGGCTCCACTGCCACCAACGCACGCCGGGAAGGAAGCGACGGGCGGTGACCATCAGACTCTGGCCGTGCGAGCTTCTGGTTCTCGTGCAAGCGGAGACAGGGATTCGCCGGCTCCTGTGATCTTGCTTCCGATGGCCGCCACCGCGACGCTGAGCGCCAGAAACGCTGCACAGGCCGGGCCGGCCGGGAGATCGAAGTAGAAGGACGCTGCCAGCGCCAGCGATGGCACCAGGACCCCGAGGGCGGTCGCGACGATGAAAGTCGCCCGAATGCTCGCCGTCACGAAGATCGCGGCCATCGCAGGCAGCGTTAACAGCGCAAACGTCGATAGAGCGCCGATCTCGTGAACCGCTCCTGCCCCGACGGCGCCGATCAGGAGATTGATAGCGAGAGACCACCATCTGGTCTTGGCACCTGCAACCTTGGCCGCTTCCGCATCGAAGGTGACCAGCAGGAACCTGCGCCAGAACAGCACGTGCAGCACGACGACGACCGCCGCCTCAATCAGCAGCGCGATCACGTGGCTCGTCTGAATCGCGAGAACGTTGCCGAACAGCAAGTGCAGGGTGTCCACGCTGCCTTCGGCCGCCTGCGACAGAATGAGCACGGTGGCTGCCGCCGCAGCTGCGTAGGCCCATCCCATCAGCGATTCGTCCGACACCCGCGTCGACGAGCCGACCTCGCCAAGACCGGCGGCGACAACGATGCCTGCAGCAACCGACAGCGTGACCGGTGGCCAGCCAAGGGTTTCCGCAATTGCTGCTCCGAGCGTCGCGGCATTGGCGAGGACGAGACCAAAGAACACGACCCGCCGGATGGCGAGGTAGACACCGAGCATGCCGAGCGATATGCCGGTCGCGACCGACGCGAGCAGTGCCATCTGCATGAAAGTCGATTCAAACATGGCTGTCTCCATTGCCCACGACCAGCGTTCGCCGGCCCGCAACGATGCCGAGATGCACCGGAACACCGTACAACGCTCCCAGGCGATCCTCTCGAAGCACGTCGTTCATCGCCCCCTGAAAAATGACGTGGTCGCCCATCAGCATGATGGAGGTGGCGAGATTCAGCACGATCGGCAGCAAATGCGTGACGATCATCCCCCTTCAATACCCAGTCGCTCCTGCCCGCCGTCGCGCTCATCGTGGCGTTCCTCGGCGTGGCCCGTTGACGCTCTCACACCGGCCTCTCAGCGTGAACTCCAAGACCCTGAGCGGCCCGTGTGCACCGACCAAACGGGCAATCACGATGCCAGTCAAACAGCCTCAGATCGGTTCCCGCAAGGGTGATCTGCCATCTCTTTGCTGCGGAAAAACACCCACCGATGGGCATCATTTCACGAGGCACGAGACTGGATCGTGCCGTCTGTCGGAGCGACGCTCTACCTTGCCACGCCTCCCCTACCGGTCTGGGGTCATCGCCACATTGAGCGTAGTCGTTTCACCCTGTCGAACCGCGAGCTCGGTGATGTAGGTGCGATAACTGTCCTTGCGGATCTCGATCGTATGGACACCTGTGACGAGCTGCACGACAAGAGGTCCCGTTTCATTGGAAGGCTCCCACACGTCGCCGTCGATCGTCACGGCCGCATCGCCGGGTTGAACCCGCAAAGCCAGGATGCCGAACTGCGCCCGCGGCCCCGGCTGTTGCAGCCAGTCCTCGCCGTCATTCTCCCGAGTGTTCCCTGACGGACGGCCTTGTGGGGTGCGTGATTGCCCGCCGGCCCCATCAGACGGGCGCGCCGGCTCTGGCTCCCCAGGAGCCAGCGGCTCCAGTGTGGCTCGCACCGTGAACGTCTTACCCATCTGCAGGTAGATCCTTTGCGTGAGTATGCGATGACCGGGCAGGAAGACTTCGACAGTGTGCTCGCCAGGATAAAGCCGCAGCCGCTGGAAGGTTCCGTCGAAGTCTTCCACGGTGCCGGCGTACGAACCGTCCACGAAGACCTCAGCTCCGCCCGGGGTCACTTGAAGGCGCAACGAGGCGGCTGGGTCGTACGAGTACCACGGGTAGTACGGGTAATACGGGTAGCCGTAGTAGTCAGGCGCATGCGGTCCCACGCCTACTGAAAAGTAGAAGGGGTACGCGTAGTAGCCGCCATAGAACCCGGCATACCAGTGGTACGGGCTCGCGTAATAGGGACGATAGACATTCGGTCCACGGTAGCTGTAGTGGCCGCCGGGCAGCGGCCGCGCCGGGATGGGCCGCGGAACCGCGTGATGCGCCTGCGGCGCGGGTGAACGCGGCACTGCTCGGCGCTGGGCCTCGGCGCTGCCGGGCCCGAACACCACGATGAAGGCGGCAACACAAATCGATGTCACAGCTATTTGAAGACGAGGGGCCACGGTGACCTCCAGTGCGAATCCACTACTTCATTGGGCAACGGTCATACCGCGCCGCGATCCGCAAAAAGCTGACGGTCGCTCAAAGACCGTTCGGACATCACTGCGCGGCTGCGAAATTCCTCAGGCTGACGTGGACTCTTCCGCGCCACTTCCGCGCAATCAAGGCCTTGATTCACGCCGACGAAGGGCACACTTCATGCTCTCAGAGTGCGTCGCTTACGGGTCGCCACGCAGGCGCCTGCGACAGCGTAGTGAGGTGTGAGATGACCGTGACCATCCTAACCAACGCGGTGCCGGCGTACGACCCGACCGACAATCCGACGAATTGCTGTCCGCGCTTCCAGCCAGGACCATGGGACGGACAGGAGTTGCATTTCGAGAACAAGCCGTTCGTGAGAGCTTCCACCGTCAGCCTGTTTCACATGCCGCTCAACATGGGATCGGTGTTCGCACGCACGTGGAACGCTATCAGGGAGGCTCACGCGGAGAATGGTGGCTTCCTGGTCTTGAGCCATGACGATTCAGCCTGGCATGGCGAGCATCTATTCGCGGTGTCGAAGCCCGTGGAAGGTGCGGAGATGGTGAGCCTGAGCGGCGACTTCATCACCAAGGTGTTCGAAGGTCCCTATTCGAAGGCGCGCGAATGGAGCAAACAGATGAAGTGCGAGGTCGAGCTGCGCGGCCGCACACTCGAGACGCTGTACTTCTTCTACACCACCTGCCCGAAGTGTGCGAAGGAGTATGGCAAGAACTATGTGGTTGGCGTCGCGAAGGTGAAGTGAGATCGCTCGCGTAGGTGTGAACGACGATGCTGGGGTGCCGAGCTTGGCGGTCTCAGCTCGCTCCGCAGCCGGTCAGGAGCACGCGAATGCACGCCAGCAGCGTCAGACGTAGTCCTCGTAGGCGGGAACGTACATCTGGCTCTCGACGAGCGCTCTCACATCATCGGGCTTGGATTCAGTCGCGAGGCCCGACTCGAAGGCGACGTCTGCAACTGCGGCTGCGATCGAGATGGAGATATCCCGGACACGGTCGAGACCCGGAAACACGCTGCCCTGTGCGAGGTCCGCGTCAGAGACGGCGGCCGCCAGCGTTCGGGCGGCAGTGAAGAACATCGCATCGGTCACGCGCCGAGCACCCGTCGCGATGACGCCGAGTGCGACGCCAGGGAAGATGTAGGCGTTGTTGGCCTGTCCCGGGACAAGTCTGGTGCGCTCATGATCGACGGGCGGAAACGGACTTCCGCTAGCGAAGATCGCGTGTCCGTTGCTCCAGCGATACGCCTGTTCGGCCGTGCACTCCGCGCGCGACGTCGGGTTGGATAAGGCAAAGATGATCGGGCGATCGTTCAGCGCTGTCATAGCCTCGATAACCGGTTGCGTGAAGGTCTGCGGCTGACCGGATACGCCGATGAGGGCTGTCGGCTTCAGCGCGTGCACCGCCGCGAGCAGGTCGGGCACAGGCGCGTGATCGTGCGCATACGGAACCTTGGGCTCGGTCAGGTCGCGGCGGCTCTTGACGACCAGTCCTTTCGAATCGACGAACCAGCAGCAACGTTGCGCCTCGTTATGGGAAAGACCTTCGGAGGCCATAGCCGCGACAAGGAGATCCGCGATGCCGATCCCGGCTTCGCCAGCTCCGAGGAACAGGATCGTCTGGCTCGCCAACCGCGACGGGACGAGCAGCCGAATCGCCGAGTACAGACCGGCGAGACACATCGCGGCGGTGCCTTGAATGTCATCGTTGAAACAACAGGCACGATGCCGGTATTTCCTCAGAAGGCGGAAGGCGTTCCTGTTGCCAAAGTCCTCGAACTGCACGAGCGCACGCGGAAACACGTGCGCCACCGCCGCCATGAACTCGTCGACGAGCGCGTCGTACTCCGCGCCCGTGAGACGTGGATGGGGCAGCCCGATGTACAGCGGATCCTGCAGCAATTGCTCGTTCTGCGTCCCCACGTCGAGCGTGATCGGCAGGCACCAGTCCGGCGTGATTCCGGCACACGCGGTGTACAGCGACAGCTTTCCGACCGGGATGCCCATTCCGTTGGCACCGAGATCGCCCAGGCCGAGGATTCGCTCGCCGTCGGTCACGACGATCGCGCGAACAGGCCGATGCGGCCAGTTCCGCATGACCTCGACTACGCGTCCACGATCGTGAGCCGAGATGAACAGCCCGCGGGCGCGGCGCCAGAGGTGCCCATAGAGCTGGCAGGCCTGTCCCACCGTAGGTGTGTAAATGATCGGCATCATTTCACTCAGATGGTCCATGAGCACACGGTAGAAGAGACGCTCGTTCCGGTCTTGCAGTGAGATCAGATAGAGATACTTCTGGATACCCGTCGGCTCCTTGCGGAAGTTCTCCAGGATCTTCTCCACCTGTTGCTCCTGGGTCAGAATTCGCGGCGGCAGGAGACCTCTCAATCCCAGCTTGTCGCGTTCCTCTTCGGTGAACGCTGTTCCCTTGTTCAAGGTCGGGTCGTGCAGCAGGTCGATTCCGGTCGGCATCATCGTGTGTGGCATGGTGGGCTCTTATTCCTCTGCCTGACGTCAGCTCGACTCCGAGGGCTCCGAGATCGGCAGGGACTCGCGCAACACATCGACGACGACACTCCCGAGCACGTCGACCAGCACGAGGTCGCGTCCAACGAAGCGGTACTCGAGCTCCGGCGGCAACTCAGGGAGGTGGGATAGTACCGGATTCCATATCATCGGGCCTGAATTCCAATGCAACTGTCCGTTCACTTCCACGACGGCAGCTTCGGTGTCCCATGCACTCGCATCTTCGAGCTCGCCCGCGAGGTCGAGTTCTCGCTCCCAGGCCACCTCCGCGATCGGGACGCCCCTCCTTCGCCAGACGAGCACGCACCAACAGTGCCAACCGGAATGGCGGCTGAGAACCCACCGGAAAGGCTTGAAACGTGGATGTCAGCGTGCTGGTGTTGCCACCGGTCAGAACGACATCTCTCCAACGACCAGCAGCTGACCCGCGATCGGCAGGAATACGGGGTGGCAAGACTGCTACGAGACTGGCGTGGTGAAGAGCATGCCGATGACGGTCGCCATCGTCAGCGACACTGCCCATCCCAGCGCGCATACGGCGATCGTGCGCGCCGTGCTCGTATAGTCGAGCGGCTGCCGCACGGCGACGACCATGGCCATGAGCATCCACACCGACGTGACGACAAACGCCGCCCATCGAAGGGGAGGGATGGCGCCGACGACTCTCAGTAAGCCCGGCGTGGAGGCAACGCCAGCGTCCGCAGCAGTTCACCCAGATTCGAGCGTGTCTGCGGCTCCGGCATGAATCGCGTGCCGATCAGATACGTCAGCGCAGCCCACGACACCCAGGCCGCGAAGCCCCCGAGCGTTCCCACGATGATTCCGCGAACGTGAAAGGGTCCGACCCCCACCGATCCGATCCCTGCCGCCACACTACTGAGCAGGACGACGAGGGCTGCCTGACCGACGGCATCCCGGTCGGCCTCGACTTCCTCATAGATGGCCGCGTCCAACTGTAATGCTCCGAGTAGTCGGTGCGTGAAAGTGGTCATCCTCGTTCTCCGGCGTGCTGCGTCTGTGTCATTACAACGACGCTGCCGGGGCCGCTTGGCAGATTGATCTCGGAGCCGGTCGCCGCTGGCGCACCGTGGCGCCCGCAACATCTTAGGACCTGCCGCGGATTTGTCCCGCCAGCGAGAAGACGTTCGCACGCAAAACCCGTGAAACCGACTGCCCGCCGACGCGCGCGTGGCCGGTTGTTTGCTACTTGTCTGAGCAGTGGCGCCGCACAGGCGGGGCGACTTATGGATACCACGCACAGCCAGCTGCGGAGTCAGCTGGAGGCTCAGCTTGATCGACTCGTGCAACGAGTAGGCAAAATCGAAGGCGACCTCAGGTCATCGCATGACAACGACTGGGCCGAGCGCGCGATCGAGGTCGAGAACGATCCCGTACTCGAAAGCCTCGACTCGTCGGGCCGTCTCGAGCTTGCGGCGATTCGATCCGCTCTGGTTCGTCTGGACGAGGGTACTTACGGGACATGTTCGAAGTGCGCCAAGCCGATCGACGTACGCCGCCTGAAGGCCATGCCCACGGCAACGTCTGCTTGGCGTGCGTGACATCCAATAATGATTCTTGACCGTTGATCGATGATTCGCTCTGTCGATCTGGCATTCCCGAAGCCGATTCCATCCGTTGCCAGCACGCCACTCACGACCAGCGCGTCGAGCACGCGCGCGCAACGAGCGCGGTCCAGGCTGAATAGACGTGCCGCCTGCGGGAGCGTCAGATTGAGGCCCGGCATCTCGCGAAACTCCGCCCACACTCGTGCACAGAGGTCATATTCGACAGGTGATCTCGAGGACAGTACCGGCTCGTGGGCGACGGATACATAGCACACTCCTTTCAATCGATTTCGGACCTGTCCCCGGGAGAGCAATGGCTGTGCCGCTGAGGTAAGTCCTTGAAACATATGGACTACTCATGAATTCGTCGCCACAGCGACGAAAGCCGATGCGAATTTTCCCCGAGGAGTGCGTGAAATTTCTCGTGCCGCGCTCACGCGACGGAGCACCCGACGACCGTCCTTCACATGACCGCCGACCGTCAGCAGCGACGAACAGGCTGTCGCCGGGAACCCCGCGATCAGACGGGCGCTGCGCGTCAATCTTCGCGCCCCGGCGAAATAGTCGGCCATCGCGCCGCGCGATCAGCGCGTGGTACCGAGCAGCACTTTCAGGCGCGCAAGGCAGCATTGGCGCGGAGACTGCAACTCTCGATGATGAGTCATCAGCGACCAGGCTCGAGAGGGGGCATTATGCCAGCGACACTCAGGGACACCGTACCTATCGAGGAACCTCTGGCAGACCTCGAGCGTCATCTCATTGCTGCCTACCTTGCCGGAGCAGGTCTGGATCTTCATGACCTGCGGACGCGCACCGATGATGCCGCGCGCCATTTCCTGGCGGAGGCGTCGCGCTACGCCAGCGCGAAACTGAGTGAAATCGAGGCGCGATTTCACTATCTTCATTCGCTCCACGGCAACGCGTCAGGCGGCCACGAATCCGTGTAGTGGCGCTCGCCGCAACTCCTGCGCGAGTCGAACGCGCTTTCGGCCCCTGGTCGAAGGGGGTCGAAATGTGTTGCAGCGTGGAGGCATGCTTCATGCTCGCCCCTGCGTGTCACGCTGCGTCGGCCACATTCGCGGCGACGTATGAGGAGATGAGGACATGAAAGCGACACCACAAGCTGGCACCATAAACCTCAACAGCAGATTCGCGGCGATCGCACTAGTCATCTTCGTGGCCATGGCGCCGATGCCATCCGCACAAACCGCGCGCACGAAGCAGATCATGCGCGCCAAGCTCGATCACTCGCAGCGGATTCTGGAAGCCGTCGTCACCAGCAACTGGCAACTGCTCGATCGCGAGAGCCGCGGAATGGCCCTCGTGGTTCGTGACCCTGCGTGGTCTTCGCTGGTCATGCCCGAATATGTGCGCCACAGCGAGGCGTTTCTTCGAGCAACGGATGATCTGGTCGAGGCGGCGAAATCGCGCGACCTCGAGGCCGCGTCACTCGGGCTCGTCTCGCTCACGACGAGCTGCGTGAGCTGTCATCGTTACCTGGCGCGTTCACGTATCGTGACCGGACTCCCCTGATCGACGGCTCGTTCGTGGATGACCGACTTGGGCGGTCCGGTCGCGCGAACATTTCCGCGACGACCGCGCAAAAAACCATGTCGCCCGCAATCCACCGCACCTTCCACCCGGCACATCGCTCGCGCGTTGGACTGCTGGGTCCAGGCAGGGGAAATGCATCGTTTCTCGACGGAATCGTGAATTGCCGAAGGGCGCACGAGTAAGCGGCGGCTATGTCCTTCGGAGAATGTTCGGAGGACGATATGTCACGACTAACGCTTTCCGCCGTCG
>AR_comb_assmDRAFT_10393185_pt1 | contig 29214 bp, 25 predicted proteins | sample ArasoioldDNA_FD_10543 | JGI IMG/M metagenome (IMG submission 10543) | reverse complement strand
GCTCTGCCTCAAGCGGTCGGCCCGTGAAATCCAGCCACGGCTGGTTCACATACGTGCATAGGTTGTCCGCCCCAGTCATCCAGATCATGACCGGAGCTGTATTGGCCACCAAACGGAAGCGCTCTTCACTCTCGCGGACTACGTTCGCATCTTGTTCATGCTCCTCGGAGAGCGCTGCCAACACCATGAACGGTATCGCCGCAAAAATCAGAAACATTTGTAATGGCAACGGGTTCGTCAGCGGGACCATGTTGGAAAAAGGACCGCGGCCTTCAACTGCACCCCAGATCGAAAGAAAGGTCACCGCAATCAGCGAGGTGCTGACTCCCAGCCATCCGAATCGCAGCGCGGACCAGAGCAGAAATGGCACCAGCGTATAAAACAATGCGGGCGACGTGTTGTTCGCCGGCAGCCTGAACACAATGTAGCTGACAAGCACCAACCCCGCGATGAGCATCCCGCCCTCGAGGTGCCGGGCTCGCGGTTTTTGCATCAACGCACGCCCCTCGCTCACCCAACTCAATAGCGCCGGGGTCAATGTGAGGAAGGCCAGTACCTCCGAGAGGAAAACAATATTCCAGCCCGTCCAGTAGTCGCGGGCGATACCGTGTGCGCTGAAAAATGCTCCTGCGAATGGCGCAAGGACTACGGCAAAGAAAGAATACTTCGCTAACGCCTTCACACTATTGAGCCTCGGTATGCCCTCAAAGCACAGCCGAAGCCCAATGGCTGAAGTCAGCACTTCCACGGTGTTGCCCGGAATGAACAGGGCTATCGAGCTCAGCGGCACGCCCGCCTGCAGGTCAGCGAGAGCAAATCCACCAAACGATGCACAAATCAGTAACGGCCAGACACTCACCCGTACGAGCGTCAGCCCGGTAACCAGAATCGCGCATCCAGGCCATAGCGGCCACACCGTCTGCGGATTCGAGGCCAGCTCTCCGATCAGCTTTGGGACAACATACGACAATCCGGCGGTTACGCACACCACAAGCACCGTCGCACGGGAATTGAAATATGGCTGGCTCCGCGAGATCCGATCGCTCGAAACTGTCATGGCGATGCCCCGTGCATCGCGAATCCCCGTCCGACCCTCACCTTTCTGGGCTCAGGCGAGGTTGCAAGTCTCAGACGCGGCGTCCGCACGCAAAGCTTTAGGCTCAAGAGAGATGAGTTTAGTCGATTTTCGCCACAGGAAAGGATGTTTCTTTCAATCGCAGGCGTCACGTGAATCGCCAAACGAGAGCCCTCGACTTGTGCCGCCTGTTTTTCATTTACACTTCCGTTGGGCTTGAGCCCAATTGTTTTCTAAACCGCTATAACGCTTGTGGACATCAAAGCGGTATCTGCAAGGAGTCATCATGGAAATCCGCAATCTCGGTCATGCCGGTCTTCAAGTCTCCGCCCAGGGTCTCGGCTGCATGGGCATGTCCGAATTTTACGGACCCGGCGACGACGCTGAATCCATCGCCACGATTCACCGCGCACTCGACCTCGGCATCTTCTTCCTCGACACCGCCGACGTCTACGGTCCATACAAGAATGAGGAACTCGTCGGACGCGCCATCAAAGGCAAGCGCGACGAAGTCATCCTTGCCACCAAGTTTGGCATCGTTCGTGATCCGAAGAATCCCACGACTCGTGGTGTCAACGGCAGGCCCGAGTACATACGTCAGTCCTGCGAAGGGAGCCTCCGCCGACTCGGTGTCGAGACCATCGACCTGTACTACCAGCACCGCGTCGATCCCGACACGCCCATCGAAGACACAGTCGGCGCCATGGCACAGTTAGTAAAGGAAGGAAAAATCCGCTACATCGGCCTCTCCGAGGCCAACCCGCAAACGCTCCGCCGCGCCGCAAAAGTTCATCCCATCACTGCGCTGCAAACGGAGTACTCTCTCTTCTCCCGCGACCCGGAATCCGAAATCCTGCTAACGTGCCGCGAACTCGGCATCGGCTTCGTTGCCTACAGCCCCCTCGGTCGCGGATTTCTCGGCGGCCAGATTCGCCGCTATGAAGATTTCGCTCCCGACGATTTTCGCCGCAACGTTCCCCGATTCCAGGGCGCAAACTTCGAGAAGAATCTGGAGCTCGTCCGCAAGATAGAAGAGATTGCTAATGAAAAGCACTGCACGGCGCCGCAACTGGCCCTCGCATGGGTCCTGATGCAAGGCAGAGACATCGTCCCGATCCCCGGCACCAAACGCAGAAAATATCTGGAAGACAACGTCGCAGCCTCAGACATGCAACTCTCCCAGCAAGACCTGGCCCGGCTAGATGAGGTCCTGCCCCCCAACGCAGTAGCAGGAACCCGCTACGCCGACTACATGATGACGCTTCTAAATCGCTAACCCAGCTGTGTAGGGACAGCCGCATCGGCTGTAGCACTCCACAATCCAAAGAAAAACAACACGCTAAACACTAAGGAGACGTAAAACAACAACCAGAGTCCCACCAATTACTATCTGGATACCCATGTCGTACCCTGAACATTCTCCATGTCGCGCGATTTCCTTCGTGTACCTTAGTGACCTTCGTGGTTGAACCTTTTTGCCCAGAAGACTCCACTAAGGCCCGAAAATCACCCACGAACAAGATCCCAAGCCGCCAAATCACACCGCAAGTCCCACCAATAACTCTCTTGATTCCTACCGCCGCGAAATTCGCACCGCGATTCCATTCTTGAATGCCGGACTCTGAATCGCCTTACTCCCACCGTCATGACGAAACGTTCCCGCATCCTTCTTCTCACCCGACACCACATCCACCCACGACACCACATACTCGCCCGCCGGCAAGTTCACATTCACCTCCGACGGCCCGTTCCCATCCAGATAGATCGCGTACTCCCGCCCCGACGACATCGCGTGCGCCACGACTCCGCCGGCATGCCGCACCACTCCGAAATCCGGTTTCATCTCCACCAGCGGCAGCCCCTTTAGGAACTCACTCAGAATCTTCAACCGCCGCCGCAGCTCCGGACTCCCGCCACCGGGCCCGTTCGGCTCAACATCCGTTCCATCCTCATGCCCGACAGTGAACGAATAGTCCAGACTGTCAAACACCCCTCCGCCCGACAACATGAAGTTCCACGCCTGCCGCGTATATACGTCATCGCTCTGTCCCAGGAATCCCGTTTCGTCATACGACAGCGCTTTGCCCAACCCATAGTTCAGCACCGCCGCCTCCGGATACGCATAATGAAAATTCACCACGCTCACTCCCGGAAGCACGCTCTTCATCGGATAGACAAAGTTGCAACAGTTCTGCGCGATCATGTGCTTGTTCGGCAGCCCCGCCTCTTCGCTCGTGATCCACTCCACCACGCGCGCCTGCCAGGCCATCACCGCCTCATCCGGCAAATCCACCGAATTCGGATACTGGTCTCTCCCCTGAAACAAGTACGGATTTACCACGTTCGCCAGCACCGGACGGTCCGACCACGGCTCATTCGCAATCTCAAACATCACATTCGGATACGCATTCGCTTCCCGCACCAGCTTCCGCACATACTTTTCCTGGAACCCAAGTATGTTCCCGTTCTCGAGCGTGTTCACCCTCTTGTACTCGATCACATCCGTCCCGTTCACATTGTTCTCGCGCTTGAACGGAGACAGATTCCACTGTACCTCTCCATATTGCGAAGAGAACAATCCGATCTCCACCACTATCCCGAGCCGCGCCGCCTCTCCTAAGAAATCATGCAGCCGCGAAAAGTACTCCGGATTCCACTTCGCCAGATCGAGCTTGTGCCCGCCCCCTGCATACCCGGGCTCACCACCCCGCGCCCACGGAGCCACAAACTTCCCCGCCGCCGGAGCGAGATTATTCCGCTTGATCCCAAACGACTTTCCCGGCTCCTCCACATACGACCCGCCAAACATCCGCGTGTAATTCATTCCCGCGGCATCCAGCGCCGCCAGATATTTGTGGTAATCGAAGTCTCCATCAATCACCGCCCCGTAGTGTGCCGCGCTGGTCACCAGCGCAACCGCCTTTCCCCGATACAAAAAGTAATGCGGATTTTCCGGATGCAGCTGAATAGGAGCCTCACTCTTCAACTGCGCAAATGTGAAAATTGATGAAAGCAATAAGACGAGACACACCGTTCTTCTATGAAAGTACACAGGACCCTCCAATTCTGCTCGAAAGTGTAGCCCCGGGCGCCTCGCCCGGGGCGCACCCAGCGCAAGTCGTTGGCGCGGGGCGTGCGAATGCAAACTCCATAGACAAAGCATGAGTGATCCAGCGATCCCGGCCGGAGCTTGTCGAAGGACCAACGCAACGTGCCACGCCAGTAAAGCTGGACCCGCGCTCGAAGCGACTAGAGCATACGCCTCAACAGCCTCTTGCGCTGTGATTTTCGGGAATTGTCTTGGAAAGAATTGACTAGAAAGGACGAACCACCAGCACGTACACCAGAACCACGATGCAGAGACTCAGTACCAGCAGCGATAGCTTCTCCACCCGCATGCTGTCTTTTCGTTTTGCGGAATCCGTAGCCATAACCAGACCTAGTTTCGCCCACCCCAGCCGCCTTGAAAATGGCCCTCCCGTGGGTGGCACGCCGGTAACGTACCTAAAGTTTTCCCGCCAAGAAGTTGTGCTTTTGGAAACAGATCCCCGATGTCATCTGCTCCGCCACAGAACTCAAAGCAGTGTGATCCAGCATGATGTGATCTCAACCAACCCCTGTCACGCATTTCCTCGAAGTGTAGCCCCGGGCGCCTCGCCCGGGGCGCCCCCAGCGCAAGCAGTTGGCGCGGGGCGTGGGACTGCAAACTCTACCCAGACACAACGAGGAATGCATCCGCCCTACTTCTGCCCCCGAATCCACTCCCCAACCTTCGCCTCCAGCAAATCCAGCGGCAGCGGCCCCTGATCCAGAATCGCATCATGAAACGCCCGCAGATCGAACTTCGCTCCCAACTCCTTCTGCGCCCGCGACCGCAACTCCAGGATCTTCATCTGCCCCATCTTGTACGACAGCGCTTGTCCCGGCCACGCGATATACCGGTCGACTTCCGTCTCGATATTCTGATCGTCCATCGCCGTGTGTTCGTGGAAAAAGTCGATCATCTGCTGACGCGACCAGTGCTTCGAGTGGACTCCCGTATCCACCACCCACCGCACCGCCCGCCACATTTCATTCTGCAGTCGCCCGTAATCGCTGTACGGATCCTGATAGAACCCAACGTCCTTCCCCAACCTCTCTGAGTAGAACGCCCAGCCCTCGCTGTATGCATTGAAGTCCAGTGAGAACCGCCGGAACGGCGGCAGCCCCGTCAACTCCTGTGCAATCGAAAATTGCAGGTGATGCCCGGGCACGCCTTCGTGATACGCAATGGCCTCCACGTTCAGCAAAAGCCGTTTCTCCGGCGCATACTCATTCACATTGATTTTCCCCGGCCGCGCCCCATCTCCCGACCCGATGGAATAATCCGCCGGCACCGCGTCTGCGCTTCGGAAGTCCTCCATCGGCACAACTTCCAGCTTGTTCTTCGGGAGCGTTCCAAACAATTCCGGCAGTTTCGTATACATCTGGTCGCGATACTTGCTGTAAAGCTCCAGCAACTGTTGCCCCGACTTCGCATGCAGCGCCGGATCCTCCTTAATATGCGCGTTGAACGATTTCAGATCGCGATAGCCCTGCGTCTTCGCAATCCGCAACATCTCCCCTTCAATTTCCCCCACACTCTTCAGCCCCATCTCGTGGATCTGATCCGCCGTGAACTTCGTGGTCGTCTGATGCTCCACCGCGAACTTGTATCGCGCCTCTCCGTCGGGCAGCGCCCACACACCCGGATCGACTCTCCCGTGCGGCGCATATTCCTCGCGGACAAACTTTGCGAACCGCGCGTACGCCGGAACGACTTCATTCTTCACCGCATCTTCAATCGCGCTGCGCAGCCGCCTACGATCCGCCTCCGGCACGGACTCTGGAAATTTCTGAACAGGACCAGCAAACGTACTCTTTTCGAGCGGTGCATCGGCTACCTGCTGCGCCTGCCCTGCCACCTTCTCCAGCAAATACTTCGGCGGCATCAGATGATCCCGCAGCCCATCGCGCATATTCCCCATCGCCTGATCCAGGCGGCCAGGCATCTTGTGCAACCGCGCCAGATAGTTCTCGTAATCCTTCACATTGCGAAACGGCAGATACGACGGCATCGACGCGTACCACAAATGCACGCCACCAAACTGTGTCGCTGGCATTTCCCAGTCTTTAAAGCGCGCGCCCTCGACTCCTTCGCGTAGCGTTCGCACCATCAGCGCCTGGTTGAGCTTCTCCTGCTCCGGGAACCCGCTGACATCGATCGCCTCAAATCGCGCCAGCGCCTGCTTGCCATGTTCAATCTCCGCCGCAATCGCCTTGTCCGAAAGATCGCTCAGCTGATCGTTGTATCGCTCGTCGCCGACATTCGTTGCCATCTCGGGCTCGGTCTTCAGCGCGTATTCCCACTCATCCGCCAACAACCGTTTCAGCTCGGCCCGCCGTGCCTCCAGGCTCCCTGTTTGTCCAGCCCCATTCCCCACAAAACCCATCACCACAAAGAAGACCACCAGCAAGAACGAAGTCCGCATGCTCACCTCGCCATAGATTCGAGAAAAGAAGATTCGAGAAGGAACAACAAAGCGTTCCATGCTACCGCAATCAAGGCCCAGCACGAACCACGTAGCGACAGCCGCCTCGGCTGTCCGGCGACGCGAAGCGAGCCCCGCCCAGCTTCGGGTCTTACGTCTCAGAAATCGGTTTGGGAAATCACAGCGATCGACCCAGTTCCGAAGACCGAAGATCCACGACCCAGCCCGTCAGGAGCGCATCCGGGAACGGCGCTCGTGGAACCGTCCGGCGAGAAGGGCACGACTTCAGCCGTGCCGTGAAGGATCCAGAGATACGCGGCTTCAGCCGCTGAGGGAGACTTCAATAGACCAGGAAAGGAGGAATCAGAAGAGTAACCCTTCGAACATTTCCCACTCAGTCCATCCCAGAATCACCTGCAGAGCGATCACGACCGAAGGTTGAGGCCAATTACGCACCCAAAATCCCACCCAGTATCAAACTTGATTCCAAAAACAAATCTGCCCGCAAAGGCCGCCACCGAGCTTCTGACCCCTGACCCCTGACCCCTGGCCCCTGACCCCTGCCCTAGCCCCTGGCACCTGACCCCTGACCCCTGCCTCGAAGCATCTCCACGACTCGCTCATAGTCATCCACGGTCGAATACTCAATCACAATCTTCCCCTTACCCTTGCGATCCCGGATCCGCACGCGCACGCCCAGCATGCGTTCCAGGTCGAACTGCGCCGCCCGCACATTCGGATCGACCCACCGCGCCCCCGTCGGCGCCTCCTTCTTCTTTACTCCCGGCATGCCCGGTATAGGATCGAGCAGTCCATCCATCCGCATCACCAGCGACTCGATCTGCTCGAAGTTCATCCCCTTCTTCACCGCAAACAGCGCCGCTTCCGCGATCCGGTCATTTTCTCCAAGTTTCAGCAGTTCCTTGGCCTCGGCGAAGGTGATTCGCTTCTCGGCCAGCATCTGCATCACTTCGCGCGGCAGCTTCAGCAGACGCATGTAGTTCGCCACCGACGCGCGCGACAATCCCACGCGCTCCGCAATTTCCTGTTGCGTCAGATTGAACCGGTTGCTCAGCACGCGGAACGCCTCGGCCTGCTCGAGTGGGCTCAGATCCTCACGCTGCAGGTTCTCGACGATCGTCATCTCGGCCGCTTGCTGTTCCGACACGCGCCGCACCAGCGAGGGGATATGGGTTTTTCCAGCCTTCTTCGAGGCGTGCAGACGGCGCTCACCGAGAATCAGAACGTATCGTCCCTCGTCTTCCTCCGACAGCCGCACAACGATCGGCTGGACTAGTCCATTTGCCTTGATCGAATCCGCCAGCTCCTGGAGCGCATCGTCATCCTCCACGTACCGCGTCTGAAACGGATTCTTGTCGATGTCCGAGATCGCCAGGTTCACCACGATATTCTGCGGAATATTCGGGTCCGCCACCGCCTGGATCTCAATCTCTCCCGACGTCGACTCTTCGAACGCGTTGTAGTGAACCTCGCCAGTAGCAATCGCCGACGAGGTCCGGGCCGTCACAAGATGTGTCGGCACAGCCGCCTCCGACGCTGTGGTACCCAGCTCTTTCGGTGGAGCAACGGGAGCGCTGGGTGGCGCAGCCATAGTCGCGGGTGCCCCATCCTTCGCGTCCTTTGCGAAGGGTGGGTGAGGGCTAACCACAGCCCGAGGCCCAGGCAACAACGACTCCAGCCCGCGCCCCAACGCCCGCCGTTTCTCTACCTTCTCTTTCTCTTTATCGGAATGTCCCGCCAAATTCCCCGCCGCAGACGAAGTAGTCATAATGTTGTTCTCTTATTGAATCCTGTCATCCTGAGACGCAGCGAAGTATGCGCGCCGAAGGACCTATGCATTTCGCTCCAACGTTCTTGTTATCCTGAGCGGCGTTCCTTGCCGCGAAGGATCCCTTCATGCTCAACAGCGCACGCGGCGTCGCAAGGAGTTTATATATCGACAGCCATCAATCTACTACATCGACGCGCATCAATATACTAAGCCGACTTGTCCATCTCAGCAGCCGCCGGGATCTCCTCCACCACGGCCTGCTCTTCCCTGTGTTCCTCACTGGTCTGTGTGGTGATTGGTTCAGCTGATGGCTGAGAGCTGGCAGCTGACAACTCGCCTGACGCCTGAGGCCCGACGCCTGCCGCCTGTTGACGCTCAATAATCTCCTTAGCCAGCCTGATATAGCTCTCCGCACCCTTCGAGCGCGGATCGTATACGAGCGCTGCCTTGCCATGGCTTGGCGCCTCTGCCAGGCGTATGTTGCGCGGCACAGTTGTGCTGCACAGCTTTTCGCCAAAGAAGTTCTTCAGCTCTGCCATCACCTGCTGCGCCAGGTTCGTGCGCTCATCAAACATCGTGAGCACCACGCCTTCAATCCCAAGCTCTGGATTCAGTCCGGCGCGTATGCGCTCGATCGTATCGAGCAGTTCGCTGATACCTTCCAGTGCAAAGTACTCGCCTTGCATTGGAATGAGCACAGCGTCAGCAGCCACGAGTGCGTTCAGCGTGAGCAGATCGAGAGCAGGTGGACAGTCCAGCACAATGAACTGAAAGCGATCGCGCAGTGGCGCAAGCGCCTCGCGCATTCTGAACTCGCGCGCGTCAGCGTCAACCAGTTCCAGATTGGCGCCGATCAGGTTCTTATGCGCTGGAATCAGCCACAACTGCTCCAGCTCAGTCGTTAGCAGTGCCTCTTCGGCACTGGCTGCACCCATAAGTAGATGATAGGAGCTGACCCGTTCAGGATCCTTGACGAATCCCAAGCCGCTAGTGGCATTCGATTGCGGATCGCAATCAACCAGCAGTGTATTGACTTCAGCAGCCGCAAACGAGGCCGCCAGGTTGATGGCAGTCGTAGTCTTGCCGACGCCACCCTTCTGATTGGCAACAGCGATAACGCGTCCCATGGAATTGTAAGGAGAAGCAGAGCACTCGCAGAATACTTCGCTTCATGACTCAATTCAATGAAGAAGTGTTGTGCACACTGGTGAATTAGTGTGCAAAACAGGTCCAATGTTCCTGCAGGAACATTCCTTAGTTGCGAAATCGCGCTCTGTGTTCCTGCAGGAACAATTTCTGTACCTCATGTCGAGTCAGCCTTAGCCATCCAGGCGATTTGGGACATCGCAACGAGGACAAACTCGCACCGAAAAGAATCGCGTGCCAGATTGCTTTCGCCGGTTTCCATTCGTCGACCTGCAACCGCACCGTGGGTATCCGCGCTAGGCTTCGCCTCCGCTTGGACAGCCGAGACGGCCGTCCTTCAGTGAGCCGTGGTTGCTCAGTCGCCCCCAGAGACTCGAGTGCGCCTCAACTGCTGCCGAGGCCCGCTCCGGCTTTCTGTTGCAAGGATGTTCCTGCAGGAACATTTCTCACTTTTCGTCGGAATTGATCCAGTGTTCCTGCAGGAACACTCTGCAAGAATTCATTGGCAACATTCTCAAATGCAAGAGCTTTGACCGCATTTCCCACTTCCGGCGTTCAGGAGCATTCTGAGCGTCGGTTTTAGGCCGATTTACGTGCAACTAAGCTGCGTCTTTTCCACTTGTTACTTCTTTGATTCCGCGCCGCTCCAGGCGTGTGCATTGGCGACCGCCAATATCCGTGAGGAAGATGCCGGGATCGGGTGGGCTGCGGACCAACTCAGCCCGGGGAGGGTTGACTTGGCTTTTGCTAGCTGCGCTTCTCCGATCAGGAGGGCCAGACGGCCGCCTGGCGTTACGAGGCTGGCCGCTACTGGCAGGATTGATTCGAAGTGTTCGACGGCGCGCAGGGTGACTACTTCGAAGCGGGCATCGGCAAGGGACTCGGCGCGGTCGTTCTTTATATCGATGTTCGTCAATATAAGAGCGCGGGCCACCTCACGCAGGAACGTTGCCTTCTTGTGGTTTGACTCGATCAGGGTCAGCTTGATGTTTGGCGCCCAGAGTTTGATGGGTACGCCTGGGAATCCTGCGCCTGAGCCTACGTCTGCTACGTGGACGCTGGCCGCCTCGCTTCGTTGCGGCGGGACAGGCGAGGCGCCTGTCTCTCCGCGAGTCGGGAAGAGGTGGCGTGCCGCGAAGAAGCTCTCGCCGAAGTGGCGGGTCACGATTTCTTCTTCGTTGCGGATCGCGGTGAGATTGATGCGCGCATTCCACCGCAGGAGTAGATCGATGTACGTCGATATATGCTGCCGGACTTCCGGCGTCAGGCGGCCGGCGTCAGGCGCGCCAATATAAGGTCCCAGCAGTTCGGCTATGCGCGCGGCATTCATCGGAACCGATTGTAGCCTGCAGGGCTTGACTGACTTCCACAGATAATCTATAGATAGACCATCTATGGGAACGAAGACGGAGCTGTTACCGGGAACGCTTGAGATGTTGATCCTGAAGACACTGAGCCTGGGGTCGCAGCACGGATATGGCATCGCACAGCGCATCAAGCAGACATCGGAGAGCGTTCTGAACGTAGAAGAAGGATCGCTTTATCCCGCGCTGCAGCGGCTGCTGATGAAGAACCTGGTGAAGGCAGAATGGCGGCAGTCGGAGACCAACCGGCGCGCCCGCTACTACTCTCTAACGGCGGCGGGGCGCAAGCAGCTGCAAGTTGAAATGTCGCAGTTTGAGCAACTCATAGCGGCGATCGGACGGGTGTTGGAAACAGCCTAGGAGGCCTCGGATGAACTGGCGCCAGCGACTCGAAGCACTTTTGCACCGCGGCCGTTTCCATCGTGAGATGGAAGAGGAGATCGCCTTTCATATCGAGGCGACGGAGCGCGAGCTGATAGCGAGCGGGCTGACCGCGGAAGAGGCCCACCGCCAGGCGCGGGTCCGATTTGGCAGCCGGGAAGCGACTCACGAGCGAGTACATAAGGTATCTGCGCTGCCGCTGGAGAGCTGTCTACACGACCTGCGGTTCGGGCTGCGCATGATGCGGAAGAATCCGGTATTCAGCATTGTCGTCGTGCTGTCCCTCGCGCTGGGAATCGGGGCAAATGTCGCCATCTTCACCGTGATGAAGACCGTGATGCTGGATGCACTGCCCGTTCGCGAACCCGGGCGCCTGCTCATGCTGCAGAGTGGCGTCAAGGATGGTGTCTTCCCCGAGAAGTTCATGCATGACTACGAAGGAAGCACCTGGGTAGAAGACAAGTCCGGGCTGCGGTTCGGAGGGTCGATGCCGCGCGCAGTGTACGACGCTGTCAGGAAGCAGAGCACGGCATTCGAAAACACATTTGCGTTTGCTTCCAATGAAGAGAACGTCAACGTAGGCCTGGGAAAGCGCGCCGAATCGGGCAAGTTGCAAGGAGTGTCGGGCACGTACTTTGATGGACTGGGCCTTGTGCCGTATGAAGGGCGTTTGATCAGGCCTTCTGATGACGATGCAGCGGCACCTGCAGTCGCGGTGGTGGGATACAAGTTTTTCATGAATCAGCTGAACGGTGATCCGGCGGCGATCGGACGCATGGTCACAATCAATGACACGCCGGCGCAGCTCGTCGGAGTCGCTCCGCCCGATTTCTTTGGACTGGACCCAACGGTAGCTCCTGATTTCTGGATCCCGCTTTCGATTTATGCGGCACAGTGGCAGAGAAACGCCGGTCCCAATGACGACACGCTCGATAACTCATTCGTGTGGTGGCTCACGGTGGTGGGCCGGTTGAAGCCGGGAATTACCGCGCAGCAGGCGTTGGCCGAAACGTCGGTGTTGTTTGGCCACGCCGTACAAGCGCCGCAAGACGGCAAGGACGCGACGATACCTTTATTGAGACTCGCAGACGCATCGCATGGACTGGCATTTCTCCGTCAGCGCTATTCGTCCTCTTTGTGGTTGCTGGCGGGAACCGCCTTGGCCGTGCTGCTGATCGCCTGTGCCAACGTTGCCACGTTAACGCTGGCGCGGGGCACGGCGCGGCGGGGAGAGTTGGCGACGCGGATCGGGCTAGGTGCGACCCGCGGCAGAGTGGTCCAACAACTAACGATCGAATGTATCTTGCTTTCCGTGGCGGGTTGTTGTTTGGGGCTTCTGATATCGCAGTGGATGACGGCAGTTTTGCTTCAGCTGTTGAACAATCGTGCCAGTCCGCTGGGCATCGCGGTGCGCGTGAGTCCACCGGTGTTGCTGTTTGCTCTGGCAGTTTCGTTGATATGTAGCCTGTTGTGCGGTTTGGCCCCGGCAGTTGGGATTACGCGATCGGCTGTGAGTGGAATAGTGAAGCAAACCAGTGCCGCGGTACGCGGTAGCTTCAGGACCGGCAGAGCGCTGGTTGCGATACAGGTCGCGCTTTGCGTGACGCTGGTCATGGCGGCAGGGCTGATGCTGCGTACCTTGCACAAGTTGCAATCGATACGCCTTGGATTCCGCCCACAGAATGTTGTGGCGTTCACAGTGAGACCCGGTCTCAACGGGTACGCGAACGAAAAACTGCTCCGCTACTACGACAATCTCCTGGAGCAGGTGTCGCGGCTCGCGGGAGTGCGATCTGCGACCTTCGCGCAATTCGGCCCGGTGGGTGAAGGCTCGTCGAGCAGCCTGGTTTACATTCCCGGCTTCAACACGTCAGAAAAAAGATCGGAGTACAGCCGGCATATTGTGGGGAACCGGTATTTCGAAACGCTCGGGATCCCGATCGTAATGGGACGCGCACTGGGCGAGCGGGACACGCCGACCTCTAAGGGTGCGATCGTGGTGAACGAGACCCTGGCGAAGAAGTACTTCGCGGGCCAGAATCCTGTGGGGCGGCAGGCAATCCTGGGAACGCGCGAGAAGCCGAGAATCTGTGAGGTCGTAGGCGTCGCGCAAGATGTGCGCTATGCCGAGATCCGTGACGAAGTGCCTCCGACGGTGTATATCCCGATTTCGCAGACGCCCTATCCTCTGGACGAAGTCAGTTTCCTTGTGAGCACGGTGGGTGACACCCGGGCGTTGCCGAACATGGTAAGAGCCGCAGCGCTTGAAATTGATCCCAGCGTTCCAGTGGTGAACTTCCGTTCGGAAAAAGCCGTCATCGATCAGCATTTGTCGACAGACAGGACCTTCGCCCGGCTTAGCAGCGGTTTCGCAATGATGGGCCTGGTGCTGGCATGTATCGGACTGTACGGGACCGTGGCTTACGGAGTAGCCAGACGAACTGGCGAAATTGGGGTGAGGCTGGCGGTTGGCGCAGCGCGCTTTGACATCATGCGGATGGTAGTGGGTGAGACCCTGACCGTGGCGGTCGTCGGTATTGCGATCGGCCTGCCGGGCGCATGGTTCTTTGGACAGGCGCTGCGCTCGCAAATGTATGGGCTTGGCCCGCATGATTGGTTGACGCAGGTGTCCGCGGTGGGAACGCTGTTGCTGGTGAGCTTTTGCGCGGGTGTGATACCGGCGCGAAGCGCCGCGGCGATTGATCCTGTAGCGGCGTTGAGGAACGAGTAGGATACTCACTCTCTATGCGCTCGATTGCTTGCCTAGTGTCGAGGTCTCAATTAGTCCCCTATAGAAATCTTTCACCACAGGGTTCACCCGCTGTTCACGATACCAATGCATTCCTGAGTCACGAGAACTAGCACTCGTGACGATTCCAAAAAGAAACTGTCAGATCTCTCAGGGCGGACCTCGATGGGGCGGATCTGCACTTGCGAGAACTCGTGGGTTTCCCCGAGTTACTGTGTGGATTCGTTATTTGTAAATTTTGCTTCAAGACCTCGCACGAATGGTGACGAGGGAGCATTATGAACGTCGGAAAGTCAAGACCTGGGGCCAAACTTTTTTAAAAATTAACCAGGAGTCCTGAGCAGGGGATTCTGCATCCCATTCCGATATGAAGCCAGCCAATAGGAAAATCTTTGACGAAGAGTACCGAGTGGTGGCGGTTGAAAGTCAGAGACTGACCATCCAGGGAGTGCGCAGCGGGCAGGTGTTGACGATCGTGACGCAGAACCCGGAGGCTCCATTGACACCGGCGGAGTATCCCCCGGGGCGGTTAATCTCACTGAGCGACCCGCTCACTCCACTTTCGAATTAGTCCGTTTGCCGGGTGAAGAGATCTTCATCGGTCAGACGCGGGCTCGACTTGCGTTCCTGCATTTGTCGATCTGCGTAGAGGAGTTCTGTCAGGATCATGCCGGCCATTAACAGGCTGCGCTGATGTCGGTCGTCATGCCGGTGCGGCGGAGCCGGACGAGACAACACCGGAGATAAGGCAGGCCGGGCAGATTTCCTGTTCACGGCGAGCGGGGTGCTATTGGGGCGCAAGATTGCGTGGGCCGCCATCTGCTTCACTCCCCTGATGTGATCCCGAAGCGCGGACCTGAGTTCGCGAAGAGTGACAAGGGCATCTTCTCCCTTGGAAGTGACGGCTCGCTCACTGAGCCTTTGGATCAGGTCCGACAACATGGCGTGGCACTCTTGAGAGTAAGTTGCCGGAATGCGGGCGTTGGGTTTACCAGAGGATTTCGCGAGTTCGATGTGTGGAGCGCGAGGCTAGGGTAAACACCCGACCTGCAAGGCACTCATCACCAAAAAGACAGAGAAAACGATGCATCCCTGCGATATTTGACTTTCGCTCCCATTTTCTGTATATTCAGTCTGTACTGAAAGAACCGATATGGCGGAACTCACTGGATTGCAAAAGCAGTACATCCTCCACTGGGGGGAGATGGGGACGAAGTGGGGCATCAACCGAACAGTGGCGCAGATCCATGCGCTGCTGTACTTGTCGCCGAAGCCGCTTCCGGCCGAGGAGATCGCCGAGACATTGAGCGTGGCGCGTTCGAATGTAAGCACGTCGATCCGGGAGCTGGAGACCTGGGGAATCGTGCGCGCGGTGCATGTGCTGGGCGACCGGCGCGAACACTACGAATCGATGAAGGACGTGTGGGAGATGTTCCGGCTGGTGATTGAGCAAAGGAAGCGGCGGGAGATCGATCCGACACGCGAGATGCTGCGGCGCTGCCTGGCAGAGCTGGATCCGAAGGAGGCGGGATCGGACTATACGCGCGAGCGGCTCGAGGCGATGGCGGGCTTTTTCGAGGCTGTGACTGAGTTGCACGATCAGATGAAGCGCTTGCCGACGGGAACGGTGCGGAAACTGTTGCGCATGGGGACGAAGATGCGGAAGAAGGCGGGATGATTTTTTTGTGCCATCTATTTCTGTTTATGCAGAATTGTCTGACATTACGAGCGGCTTCGCTGCATTACAGCTCCGCTCAGGATGACAGGCAGTGTGAGGGGCGCAGGCACAAGGTCCCTCCACTGCGCTCGCGTTCGCTCGCTTCGGTCGGGATGACAGGTTTGGGGGGTTTATGACTGCTGACTGGATGGTTCGGGCAATTTGGGGAGCGGGGTTCGTACATCTCGGCATCATTGCGGCCAACGTGCCGTTACCGGACAGGCTGCGCGTGCGTGAAAGGCTGGCTGGAGTGCCGCGATTCATCCAGCAGATCTTCTATGTGCACTGGATTTACATCGTGATCGTCTTAGGTTTGTTCACTGCGTTGTGCTTCGGATTCGCCCACGAGTTGGCCGGCGGCTCGAGACTGGGACAATTCCTCAGCGCATTCATGGCCGGGTTCTGGCTTCTGCGGATTGTGCTGCAGGTCTCTTATTACGACTCGGAAGTCCGGCGGGAGAATCGAGGCCTGGACGCTCTCTATCTACTGTCGCTTGTCGTACTGGTCGGCGTGTTCGGTACGGCGATGGTTTGGGGGATGAAATGAAAACCGCAGAGCAGACTGAGAATCCAAACGTTCTGAGCGCCCGGATCTGTGCAACGGGCGGCGCCGCGGTGTGGTCCGGGGTTGCTTTGCTCGCCCACTTCGGGAGTGTGCGGGTGGGAGCGATTGAACTGTTGTTCCTGTTCGCGCCCCTGGTTATTGTTCCGCTCGGCTTGGAGCTTAGGCGCGTAGTGAGCTCCACACGTTTCGCGCACAGAATTCATGAGAATTGGGTTACGCGACTTCACTCTCTAGCCTGGATCGCGTTGCCATTCGGTGCCGGCATGGCCGTCGTGGCTCTCCTGCTTCCCCCCGGCATGATCGCAGGACTATTTGCCTTTGGATGGATGACGGTTTGTCTGCTGCTCGCAGCGGCGGGAATCACCGAACTCGCTTCGAGCTTGTTGGTCGAGATCAGGGGCGCAGCACGCGTTCCGCTGGTGGATATCGCACTCGCGATGGCGCGAGTTGATCTCGTGGTAGGAGGGACGTGGTTCGTCGCATCGCGATTCGGGATGCGACCCATGGGAATTCAAGAGCCGATTGGTTTGCTGACCGCGGTGCATTTTCACTTCGCGGGATTTGCCACCGCAACGATTGCTGGGGCCATGTTGCACTTCGTCGAATCTCGGGGGCAGGGACGATGGTTGAGGTGGATTGTCCCCCTCGTCGTAGGACTGCCGTTCGTCATAGCGCTCGGATTCGTAATCTCTCCTTTGCTGAAGATGGCTGCTGCGGTGATCTTCTCCGCGAGTGTTGCGGCGCTGGCGATTCTTCTTCCGACCTTGGCCACACATGCCGCGTCCCGACCCGCTCGTGTGTTCCTCCACATCGCCGCCGTGAGCGTCTTCCTCGGAATGATGCTTTCGTGTGTATATGCGATTGCGGATCTTCGCGGCAGCGACGTGCTGCCCATCCCGCAGATGGCGCGGACTCATGGACTGCTCAATGCGGTGGGCTTTTGCTTGTGCGGTCTGCTGGGGTGGTTGATCGAGCTCACGTCATAACGTGCGCCGCCGCACTCTCGTTTGCGCTCGCTGTGCTCGCGGGACAGCCGAGGCGGCTGTCCCTACTTGTTGGTCTTCTAACAGCTGCCGGTTACCTTTTGGCCGCAGATTGAGCCGCTCACGCTGCAACTGGTAGGAGAGTTCACCGTCGCCGATACATTGATCGAGCAGCTCCCCTTCGGATTCGGGCCGTAGGTGATGCCTCCTTTTTCGGAAAACGTGATGGGATAGGCCGCTGCGTCGTTCTGCATCACTAAGGTCATCCTGACTGTGACGTTGGGATCGCCGCTGAACCTAATCCCCGAGACGGAACAACTCACCGGCGTCATGGTGAACGTGGAGCTATCGGTGCCGTTGCCCAGCTTGTCGAGCGTGTAGGCGAGATCGCCAGAAACAGCGATCGTCCCTCCTTCAGGACAATTCCCCTGGTAGTTGATGACAATGTCGCACGATTCTCCAGTGTCGGTCACGGTGCAGTCGGATGAGATCAACCGCGGGTCATGTTGCATGGCAGTAGCTAATGATGGATGCGAAGGCACGGCCGAGCCGGGAGGAGTGAGTCCGGCGGTGAGCGCCGAGCCAAACGCGTTGAAAAGCTCCCCGGATATCGCCTGCACTTGTGCACTGGAAAGATTGTTCTTGCTGCTGGAGCTGCCGCAGGAAAGAGCAATGACGGCGACGACTACCAAAGCTGTGATCGCGAGAACTCTTAGCAATTGAGTCTGCATAAAGACCTCCCACTACAGGTTGTGAACCTACCGCAGTTGCACTTGGGATGCAGTGACCGCGCTCACGGTGCGCGATCGTCAGTTGCGATGGAATGCAATTGCTCGCGCAGAGCACTTTCGTTGTCGTGAATGCACACTTCGCGCGGCAGTTACCATCGCGCTACTTGACAGCGCGCAACAAACGGGTACTGAATGGTGATTCGCGAAAAAAATCGCTGCGAAGATTTCCACACAACAAATTTTTTTGTGCTACTATCCACGACTGGTCCTGCTTTCGACCTTCGTAGAAATTTTTGAAACCGCAACGAGAAAACAGGCGCAATCCGCAGTAAAATTGACGGTTCCAGCTACTTCATAACGGACTTTTGAACAGGCGCTCTACGACCAGCCGCCGAAGCGCCGCGTGGTGAAAATATTTCATATATGTCAGCTTCAGGCACAACGACCCTTTCCCCGAACCCATGGGCGCGCATTCTCGATGCGCTGGAAAAAAAGATCAACCGGCATTCTTACGATACCTGGCTGAAACCCACACGCTACAGCCACTCGAGTGGAGGCGTACTTTTTGTACGCGTCCCAACAATTGAGTTTCGCCACGCGGGCGATAAGTACGCGGACCTGATTCAGGAAGCGATCGATGTGCTCGGGCTCGGTTTCAATGACGTGCGCTTTGTGACTCCGGAGGATGATCCGGCGGCGACTCCGATGCGCCACGACGGAGGCCTCTCCGCGGGAGGTCCGGTTACAGCTGGACCGTCGCAGTCGCGCTTTGACTGGGATGGAGCGGCGCAGTTGAATCCGCGCTACACGTTCGACGCGTTCGTCATCGGCAGCGGGAACCAGTTCGCGCATGCGGCGTGCCAGGCGGTGGCGGAGCGTCCCTCGAAGGCCTATAACCCGCTGTTCCTGTATGGCGGCGTCGGCATGGGCAAGACGCACCTGATGCAGGCGATCGGCCACGAGATCAAGCGTCGCACACCGCACGCGGCCATCTGCTACGTGTCGAGCGAGAAGTTTACCAACGACATGATCAACTCGTTGCGCTACGACAAGATGACGTCGTTCCGCGACCGGTTCCGCAATGTGGATGTTCTCCTGATTGACGACATCCAGTTCCTGGCGCAGAAGGAACGGACCCAGGAAGAGTTCTTCCATACATTCAACGCGCTGCACGAGTCGATGAAGCAGATCGTGATCGCCAGCGACCGCTCACCAAAAGAGCTCGCGGAGATCGAAGACCGGCTGCGGAGCCGCTTCGAGTGGGGATTGATCGCCGACATCCAGCCGCCCGATCTTGAGACGAAGGTGGCGATTCTGCAGAAGAAGGCGGAGCAGGAGAAGGTCACGCTGCCGACCGATGTGGCGTTGTACGTGGCGTCGAATATCCGGTCGAACGTGCGGGAACTGGAAGGCGCGCTGATCCGGCTGGTGGCGCACTCGTCCTTAATCGGAGCGGAGATCACACTTCCCTACGCGCAGCAGGTATTGAAGAATTTCATCGATTCGCAAGCGCGGAAGGTCACGATCGAATCGATACAGAAGATGGTGGCCGAGCAATTCGGCTTGCGGCTGGTGGAGATCAAGGCGAAGAACAATTCGCGCGCCATTGTGTATCCGCGGCAGATTGCGATGTACCTGGCGAAGCATATGACTGAGGCATCGTTGCCGGAGATTGGGCGTCAGTTTGGCGGGAAGCATCACACGACGGTTCTGCACTCGGTCGAGAAGATCGAAGAGGTCCGCAAGAACGATAAAGATTTGAACAGGCTTATTAATAAGTTGACGGAGCAATTGGGCGGATAAATCGCGGGTACGCGAGCGATTTCCACTTTGTGATACGGTCTTCCACGCAAGCGGTTGTGAATCGGATGTGGAAGTTGTGCATAGCGGGCGGGAAATCGGAATCAGGGGTGAGATTCAGTAGGGAGTCCGAAGCAGTTGGGACCGATTTCTCACATGAACGGTTAGACGGGAAGTTGGTGAGAGCAGTAGGGTTGAGAAAGATTTCCACCTTTCCGCAGGGCCTACTGTTACTGCTGGTTTTATAGCTTTTGCATTTGATATAAGGAAGTAATAGAAGTAGCTCCCCATTTGTCGCAGGAGGTGCGCGCTGAATGGGGCATGCAGATTCGGGGAGACGGACTTATGCCGGTGGAGGCCGCCGTTGCCGCGGGCACCATGGAGATCACAGTCAGCAAGCAGGAATTGCTGCGCGAATTAACTGCTACCCAGGGAGTGGTCGAGCGGAAGACCACGATTCCAATCCTGTCGAACTATCTGTTTGAGGCTGGCGGAGACCGGCTGTCGCTGACGGCGACGGACCTGGATCTGAGCCTGCGGACGTCGTGCAATGTGAAAGTGAAGAAGGAAGGATCGTGCACGATTCCGGCGCGCAAGCTGTACGACTACGTAAAGCTGCTGCCCGACGCCGACATCACCATCAAGCTGCTTGAGAATCACTGGGTCAGCATTCGCTGCGGGCGTTCCAACACGAAGATGGTCGGGATGGCGAAGTCGAATTTTCCAACCCTTCCCGTGTTTCCGACATCTGGCGTGATTTCGATCCCGGCACAGGTGCTGCGCGGATTGATTGCGCGGACTTCGTTTGCGATCTCGAATGAAGAATCGCGTTACACGCTGAATGGCGCGCTCATGCTGCTGAAGCCGGAGTCGATCACGATGGTGGCGACGGATGGGCATCGGCTGGCGCATTGCGAGCGCAGCGGCGAAAAGTTCGAAGGCGTCTCTGGCGAGCTGAAGACGCTGGTACCGAAGAAGGCGATGGATGAGTTGAAGTCGCTGCTGGATTCGACCGATGCGGACACGATCGAGTTCGCGAAGGACGAGTCGACGCTCTTCTTCCGAATTGGATCGCGGCTGCTGACGTCGCGTCAGTTGACCGGGCAGTTCCCGAATTTTGAAGCTGTGCTGCCAAAGGACAATACCAAGGTTGTGCCGCTAAACGCTGACGAGTTGAATGCTGCGATCCTGCGCGTGGCGCAGTTTGCCGATGAACGGTCGCGTGCGGTGCGTATGCGGCTGGAGAAGGGTGAGGTGAAGATCTCGGCGTCGTCGACGGAAGCCGGCGAGTCGGAAGATTCGATGGAGGCCCCGTATACGGGAGATCCGCTAACGATCGGCTTCAACGCGGCGTACCTGGTGGAGTTTCTGAAGGCTGCCGGCACAAGCGAGGTGCGGCTGGAGTTGAAGGATCCGCAGTCGGCTGGGCAGTTGCGGCCGGCGGAGGGGGATGATTATAAGTATCGGTATATTGTGATGCCGATGCGAATTTGAGGACTGGCCGTCCCGGCTAGGCTTTCGCAAATTTAGGACTGGTTTAGGCGTCCCTAACGGGACGCCGTTCTGTTTTGTGGATCAGCTTCCCGGCGTTGGAAACGCCGGGCTATTGTCAGGGGTCCCTCCGGGACCGGCTCGACTTCGTCAGGGGCAAGCTGCGTCCGTGCTACACAAGCAATTGCGGTTTGCGGCTAGGGCGGGTGTGGCTTGACCCCAAGTCCGGTGTGGCATACATTGGCGGCACTTCAGGATTGGAGGCATTATGCTCGACGGCTTCAAGAAATTCATCCTGCGTGGAAATGTTGTGGACATGGCTGTGGGCGTGGTGGTGGGCGCGGCTTTCGGCGCCGTTGTCACGGAACTTACCAAGGCATTCCTTACTCCGCTGATAGCGTTGATTGTGGGCAAGCCCGATTACTCCAATCTGAAGTTCACGGTCAGCACGACGACGTTTCCCGTCGGCGAATTTGTGAATGCTGTCATTTCTTTCGTGCTGATTGCCGCAGCCGTCTATTTCTTCGTCGTCGTTCCGATCAACTGGTTGATGGCCCGCATGCACAAGGACGAGCCCGCTGCGGCGCCGACTACCAAGAAATGCCCGGAATGCTTGAGCGACATTCCGATCGAGGCGAAGCGGTGTGCGCATTGCACGCAGCCGGTGATGGGAAGGGCGGCTTAGCTCTCCTTGACCCTCAGCGGCTAAAACCGTTTTCTTCCGGCGCTCACATGACACGAGTGAAACTCGTGCCCTTGCCCACTGGCCGCCGCCGAAGTTCGAACTCGCGTAACATGAGTAGATGAGTTTTTCTTCGCGGTGTTTGGGACTGGGAGTGATTGTGTTCGCGGTCGCTTTGGTTGCCCAGACCTCTCCACCCACTTCCAAACAGTCCGAAGCATCATCGTCCAAGCACACCAAAACTTCGTCGGCGCGGCTGGCGGCGGACATTGATTCCGCATCGATTGCGAACGGCGTGTATCGCAATCGGTTCCTGAGCTTGTCTTGCAAGATTCCTGCGGCGTGGGTGTTGCGGACCGAGGAAATGAATGCTCGGGAGGAACCTGAGCCGAATTCCGGGGATCTCAACCCTTCACCACAGGGGACCACAGGGGAAAGCCGCTCGGCTTCGCCATCGCGGGACAGCCGAGGCGGCTGTCCCTCCGCAAATGGTGATGGGACCCAGTGCGGGCGAGTATTGCTGGCGACGTTTTCCCGGCCTCCGGAGGCGCGCGGCGAGGATGTGAATGCGTCGATTGTGATTGCCGCCGAGAAGGTGGAGGCTTATCCGGGACTGAAAGAAGCGGTGCAATACTTCGGCCCCCTGACTGAGGTCGCGAAGGCGCAGGGATTCACGGTAGATGAGGAGCCTTATGAGTTTGCGATCGGTGCGAAAAAGCTGGTGCGCAGCGACTTTCACAAGGACGTAGGGACCCGCGTGATGCGGCAGTCGACCCTGGCATTTCTAGCGCAAGGATATGCGGTGTCGATCACCGTGATTGGCGGGACCGAGGATGAGGTTGAGGAGTTGGTTGACGGTATTTCGTTCGGCGCGAAATAACTTCTTCTCCGCGGATCGCGCGGATTTACGCGGATTATCTAGAGTTCAGGCTTCGTGGCGGCCTTTTCTGCTGCAGTGCCGATTGATGCTTTTCGGACGGTCCCTCGCGCCGGCTTTGCCGCCGCTCAGGATGACATCGCCCGGGAGCGCTTACGCACTCACTGCGTGCTCTTTAATATCGATCGCGATCTTCGGCGGATGCAGCAACGTGTTATGGATCAGGCAGTGGTGGACGGCCCGCTCCACCCCGGCGCGGTGCTGGTCTGGCAGATCGAGGGGTGCTTCGATCTCAATGCGAATGTTATCGATTCGCGCGACTGGATCCTTCACTTTATCTGCGCTCACGCGCACGTGCGTGCCCTGCGTCGCTAGTTTGAACTTGCGCAGATATTGCGCTGCATAGAATGCAGCGCAGGATGCGAGCCCGGCCAGGAAGAGTTCCGGTGGGGTCATGCCTTCGTCGTAGCCTCCGTTCTCTGGAGGCTGATCGCAGGCGATAGTGTGTTGCCGGGCTTTGATTTCGAATTGCACTGCGCCGAGATGTTCGACGGTCACTTCCATGAGAGAACTCCCAAGCTGAGGCCAATCTTCAGTCGTGCTGATTTTGACAGTAGGCATTCGATGTGGCTGTGTCCGGAATCACTGGAGAGAGAATTCGGTAATCTCGATGGTTGGGGCTTAAGCTGTCAGGGTGAAGAAGAAGCCGCGTAGGGACAGTCGCCTCGGCTGTCCGGGGAGCGAAGCGAGCACCAAACGGCAAAGCCGTCTGGACCAGCGCTATTCCAGAGATTCGGAGTACAGGCTGAGGTCTTTCTCTCCGCGGGCTTTTTTCTCAGCGTATTTCTTCATCCAGGCTTCCCAGCTCTTGCCGGCGGCGGTGTCGCGCCCAGTGAAGGCCAGGGCGGCGATGTCAGCGTAGGGGATGGCGATCTTCTCGTTTGAGTTCTTGGGGTACAGACGGACTTGCGAGTCTTTCAGCGTTTTTCCGGTGCGGCGGTCGAAGAGGTAGCCTTCGATCTTTGTGCCATCTTTACGGGTGATGGTGATATCGCCGCGGTAGTCGAATGCCTTTTCTAACGCTTGCCGAAGGTCTTCCTCGCTGGCTACATCGGGGATCCAGCCTTCCAGTTTTTCGTGTTCTACGCCCGGAGCGACTTCCATCGCATCTGGATTCTGCGCGTGCGGCGGATGTTGATCCTGGTGGCCTGCTTCTTTGCCGGTCATTTTATAGCTACGAGTCGCGAGCTAACCTACAGGATGCTCGATGTTTTGTCCCGTAGGGACATTTGATAATAGCCCGGCATTTCCAATGCCGGGTAAGGGTAAGGCCAGCCGCACCGTGTCCCGTAGGGACACCTGATCCAGGAGCAACGAACCGTGGTGCAGGCTCAGTCGTCCCTCCGGGACGGGCTCGCTTCATTCGCGTTCTTACCCGGCGTTAGAAACGCCGGGCTATTGTCGGTCGTCCCTAACGGGACGAAATTCTTGGTAATCCGCTACGCTCCGGTTTCTTGCCAGTGCGTCGCGGTTTGTATCGGTTCGATCTGGATCAGCGGATTGACTGGCGCTTGCGGTTCTTCCAGCATGCGCTCGGCCTCTTCATCTTTATAGCTGGTGAACAGCGTAGCTTTCACGGTGGCCAGGAATCCGCCTAGCGAGCTGAAAGTCGCATTGACTGCGCTGGCTTCGTAGCCGCTGTGGACCATACAATTCGCGCAAGCTGGATTGCCCGACTCCGTGCCGTAGTTCTGCCATTCTGTGGTTTCGAGCAATTCCTTGAAACTCTCCGCGTAGCCGTCCTGCAATAGGTAACACGGCTTTTGCCAGCCGAAGACGTTGTAGGTCGGCATGCCCCACGGTGTACACGGGTAGGTGCGCTTCCCCATCAGAAATTCCAGAAAAAGTGGCGACAGGTTGAATTGCCAGCGCTTCTTTCGGTTCGAGAGGATCGCGCGGAACATGCGGCGCGTACGGGCGCGGCCAAGGAAGTGTTTCTGGTCCGGAGCCTTGTCGTAGGAGTAGCCGGGTGAGAGCATCATGCCTTCGACGCCGAGGTCCATCAAGTCGTCGAAGAAGGCGCGCACGGATTTCGGATTCGCGCCATCGAAAAGCGTCGTGTTCGTAGTGACCCGGAATCCACGGCGCAACGCTTCTTTGACCGCATCCACTGCGATGTCGTATCCGCCCTCGCGGCACACGGCCAGGTCGTGCTCTTCGCGCTGGCCATCCAGATGCACGCTGAACGTCAGGTACTTGCTGGGCTTGAAGAGGTCGATCTTCTCTTTCAGCAGCAGCGCGTTGGTGCAGAGGTAGATGTATTTCTTGCGGGCGACCAGCCCTTCGACGATCTTATGGATCTCCGGATGCATCAACGGTTCGCCGCCTGGGATAGACACCATAGGGGCGCCACACTCGTCGACGGCGCGGAAACACTCCTCCGGGCTCAGGTCTTTCTTAAGAATGTGGGCGGGATACTGGATTTTTCCGCAACCGGCGCAGGCCAGGTTACAGCGGAACAGCGGCTCGAGCATCAGGACGAGCGGGTATTGCTTGCGTCCGGCGAGCTTTTGGCGGATCACGTAGCTGGCTACGGTCCACATTTGAGACACGGGAACTGGCATGCGTGGGTAGAACCCTTTCTCTTATTTTAACAGGTGGTGCGGCTATGTTGGGGCAACGAGAAGGAAGGGGTTTTCTAAGTAGGATCGAGATCCAATTCCCGCTTCTGGCAAAGGCAGCCAGAAATGGGGCACCCGGCGGATTCTTCATTGACTGATCGTTATGTATTCGGGCACAACTCAGGGCAGGACGACATCGAGTGCATAGATTTCCTGAGTGCTGGTGTCGCGCACGAAGAGCGGAGAGCCGTCCGGGGCAAGGCCGCCCCAGGTGCCCCACCGTCCGTTGAACAGGCGCAGATTGTTGAAGGTCGCTACAAGCTCCGAACGATTCTCATTCAGACTGATCCGCCGATATTCGGCCCCTGATTTCGAAGTAAATGTATCGGCTATCGCTGGACCAGGCCGGGAAAGAAAGCATGTTTTCGGGCATTTCCAACCACTCGATCCACTTCTGGGAAGCGACATCGAACCGGAGCAAGGTCCTGAAATCGGCGGTCATGGCCGCGATGTAGCGTCCATCCGGGGACCAGCGCGGGCTGAACAAGTTCTCTGAGCCGGGAAGCACGGTTACGTTCCTCGTCGCCACGTCGACAACCTGGATGTTGATGGCCTCGATCGGTGCCAGTTCCGCGACTCTTCCGAAGACGAGTTGCTTTCCGTCGGCAGACCAATCCACATCAACTTCGTTGCGCTCTTCCGGAAGCAGTTCGGTAGCGGGGCCGCCCTGGGACGGCACGAGAAATATCTTCCACGGCTTTCCTCGCTCAGAGGCGACGAACGCAATCGTCTTTCCGTCGGGGGACCAGCGGGGCAAGAATGCGGTCTTGGGGGAGAACGTCAGTTGCACACGATCGCTGCCGCCTGGCCGGCTGCGCCAGATGGTCTGGTCCGGGTAAAGAACCCACGCGGTCCATTGGGCATCACGCGAGAACGCAACCTCGCCCACCGGCGATCCATTCCCGATCGGAACGAACTGCTGAGAGGCTCGATCGTACTTGACCAGCTCCGTTCGTTGCACAGTCCCGAGCGCGTAAATCTTTTTGCCATCGAAGCTGGGAACCGGATGTTCGAAGGAGACGGGTCCGGTCGTGAGTTGCGCAGGCTGGTTCTTGGATCTGTGCAGCCAGCCTCCGGCTTCCGGCAAGATCCAGAGATCGGAAGTATCATGCTTTACCTGAAAAACATAGTTCCGCCCATCGGCTGTCCAGCGCCCACAGCATTCCGCGGGAGGATTGTTCCAGCCGGGCAGCAGCGGATGCGCTCCCGAGCCGTCGATCTTCACCTCCCATAAAGAGGAAGTATTCTGCGTCAGATTACTGACGGTGTAACGCAGTCGCCTGCCATCGGGCGAAAATCTAACCTCGGAAGCCATGCCGGGACCACTTACCAGTTTGTGAGGAGAAGCCCCGTCCGCATTGGCCAGGAAGAGGTCCGGGCCGCGTGCGAAAACGAGTTTGGTTCCGTCGGCAGACCAGTCGGCTGAATTGGCGAAAACGTCATCCAGTCGCCTCGGAGAACCAACCGGAACCGGCAGGGACCAGAGCGGGTCTTCGTGCCCGATGCTGAAACCGGTGATGAGCAGATTCGAACGATCGGGCGAGATCGCCAGTAATTTGCCCACACCGAACGACACCGGAATCAAAGACGTGTCTCCGCCAGAGGCAGAGAGCTGGAACACTCCGGGCGCGCCCGTTGCCGCGTCCGCGAAGTACAGCCGGGAGCCATCGAAAAGCAGGCTGGTCTTCGCACTACCGGCGCGCGTGAGTTCATGGGTTCCTATGACCTTGGGCTCCGGAATCGGTTGAAGCGAGCGCAGTGCCAGCCATCCGAGCACGAGCAGCGCGACGATACTTCCTCCGACGACCCATGCGGTGGGCTTTCTCTCTCTTCGTTGTTCCCGTCCTCGCACTGCCGCGATCTTGTCGGACTCCGTATCGCGCTTGAGCCGTTTCAGTTCTGCGCGAATTTCTGCCGCGCTCTGATACCGGACTTCGCGGTCTTTTTCCAGGCATGTCGTGATGATGTGGCTGAGTTGCGGCGGCATCTCGGGATTGAGCTGCAAGGGCGGGACCGGAGTGCGATTCAAAAGGCCGTCAAAGATCGCGGCGCTGGTTTCCCCGGGGAATGGCAGCATCCCGGTGGCGGCCTCGTAAAGCACGACGCCGAAGGAAAACACGTCACTGCGAGTGTCCACATCTTTGCCCAAAGCCTGTTCGGGCGACATATAAGCCACCGTGCCCAGAGTTGTACCCGAGGTGGTGAGGCGTTCCTGCGAGATGGTCGCGCGGTCCTCGGAGAAGATGCCCTCCAACGGAGGCTTGGCCAGACCGAAGTCGAGTATCTTGGCGTGTCCGCTTTGGGTGAGGAATATGTTCCCCGGCTTCAGATCGCGGTGGGTGATGCCTTTCCTGTGCGCCGCATCGAGCGCATCCGCCACTTCGATGGCAAGGTCGACAAGCTGATCGGAAGCCATCCGGCCGTGCAGGGCCTCACGCAGCGTCTGCCCTTCCAGGTACTCCATGACGATGAACGGATGTCCTTCGTGTTGGCCGATCTCGTAAATGGTGCAGATGTTCGCGTGATTCAGAGCAGACGCGATGCGGGCTTCGCGACGAAAACGCTCGAACGTAGAATCGTCGTGCGACAGTCCTTCGGGCAGGAGCTTGATTGCAACGAAGCGGCTCAGCAGCGTGTCTTCTGCCTGGTAGACGATTCCCATCCCGCCACTGCCCAACCGCCGGAGGATGCGGTAGTGCGACAGATGTTGATGGATGGGGGTTTGTGCGACCGGCATACACGCCGCTCCGCTTAGCATGGTACGGGAATTGAGTTCGAGCGAAAGGACTTGCGATCACAGTTCCACGTGATGTCGGTCACGAGACGGGTGGCCAGCCTTACGGTCCCGCGTGGCGAGCGTCACTTGGCTTACTGCCGCTTGGGATGGAAGCGGACCGTCTCACTCTTTGTGTTCGGGTCATAGTGCGTGTACGTGACATCATGGTCGCCAACGACGATCGGTTCAACGTCGGCAGGGATGATCCATATCTTCTCGGGATCGACGGCGATCCTGTTGTCGTAAAGCATCGTCTGGCGATTGAATCTGGCTTTGCAGGTGTCCCGCTCTTGGCCTGCAGCGTCCAATGCCGCTTGCGCACGTTCCAGCTGAGTTTGCAACGGATTCTTTTCCAGTTCCGCGTTGAATTTCTGTAGCGCGGCCTTTTCGGCGGAGCGAGCGGCAACGCGCTTCACAACCGGTGTGACAAATACATAGGAGACCAGAATCGTGATCAGGCAGCCGGCCGCGAATGAGAGCGCGTACTTCTGCCACTGGGTCTTTTCCATCACGTCGTTGGTTTCAAACATTTCTTTCTCCCGAAGTCCTGCATGATCCGAGACTACCGCGCTGTGGCGGGGTTTTCCTATAGCTGAAATTGGACATCGGTGCGGGTGGGAGTCCCACACTTTTTGAACTCACTCGCAGCAGCAACAGTAACGGGCTTCCTCCCGCGGGACCGGGAAGGGACAGGATGTAGTGGACGAAAGTGAACTGATTGCTGTCCGCCAGTTTGTGCAAGCCAGTTGACGAAGAATCGCCATAACACCCATCATCCAAACGGACCCATGTGAAATGAACCGAAAGGAATCGGAATTTGAGTGTTAAGGCCTTCCATTTGAGCATTCCTGAGGGCAGAGGCCTTACCATCTCTGGCAATTGCTCTACGGTGGT
>AR_comb_assmDRAFT_10069904_pt1 | contig 29435 bp, 15 predicted proteins | sample ArasoioldDNA_FD_10543 | JGI IMG/M metagenome (IMG submission 10543) | reverse complement strand
GAGCATCCCGACTACATGCCGGGCCTGTCGTCTGCGGAGAAGAAAGTCCGGCTGGCGAAGATGAGCTATCAGGACTTCCTGCTGAACCTCGTCAAAGTCGACAAGCAGGTCGTCTGGTTCTTCCGCAATCAGGGTGCGGGCAGCTTCGTCGTCGGCGTCGATTGTTATCCCGCGTTGTTCGGCTGGCAGGACGGTCTCCCGGGGTTCGGCGGCATGGGCCTCGAGCCAAGCCCGCAGGGACTTCTCGCCGACTTGCCGGGCGGACATCACGGACGGCAGATCGGCCCCGGCGGCGGACCGACCGTCCATTTCCCGGATGGGAACGCCACGATCGCGCGTCTGCTGATCCGCTGGCTCATTCCCGAGGCCGTTCCGGGGAAGACGATGGAGGACGTCGGCGCTGCTCACGTCGACTACGCCGCGCTGGATCGCGCCGGACAGACGGCGCGCGTGCGCTTGAACAGTACGGTCGTCCATGTGCGGCACGACGGCGACTCGGTGAAATCGCGGGAAGCGATCACGAGTTACGTGCGCGGCGGCAAGACCTATCGCGTGCGATCGCGCGCCGTCGTGATGGCGTGCTGGAACATGTTCATCCCGTACCTGGTGCCGGAACTGCCCGGGTCACAGAAGGAGGCGCTGGCGTTCAACGTCAAGGCTCCCCTCGTCTACACCAGCGTCGCCGTGAAGAACTGGTCCGCCTTCCAGAAGATCGGCGCGGCGAACATCAACGCGCCGACCATGTATCACGCGTCCGTTCAACTCGCAGAAGCGGTGAGCCTCGGCGACCTCCGTCATCCGCAAACACCCGACGAGCCGATCGTGCTGCACCTGACGCGCTATCCGACCGCGCCGGGCAAACCGAGGAAGGAACAGTACCGCGCCGGCCGCGCCGATCTCCTCAGCACGACGTTCGAAACGTTCGAACGCAAGATCCGCGATCAGCTGGCACGCAATCTCGGCAGCGGCGGCTTCGATCCAGCGCGGGACATCATCGCAATTGCGGTTAATCGCTGGCCGCACGGCTACTCGCACACCTACAACCCGCTCGACGACCCGCTCGAGTGGGTTTACACGTCGACCAACGATCGGCCGTGCGTGAAGGCCCGTCAGCCGTTCGGATTGATCACGATTGCCAATTCTGACGCGGCGGCGAGTCCGCATACAGACGCCGCCATGCTCGAGGCGCATCGCGCCGTCCAGGAAGTGCTGCAGCGCCGCGCGATGCCGCTGCTCGGCTGACAGGCCCTGGTAACGATGACGCTTACATCAGACCGCTGCGTCGAACGAGTTCGTCGACCGCTCGCCGTGCCTGATCGATTGCTTCGTTCATGAAGGCACCGGCGCCCGCGTCGCTGTTCGCGATCGCAATGCGGCCGAACGGCCGGCGGCCGATGACGTGCGGCCGGGCCTCGTCGGGCACGTCGGGATCGCTCAGGCTGTCGTAGGTGTATGCGTACCCGTGCGGCCAGCGGTTGACGGTGATGCCGAGGATGTCCGCCGCCGGGTCGAAGCCGCCCGGTCCGAGAATACGGGCCAGTTCCCGTCGTGTTTCGAGCTCGACGTGCTTCCACGACGTTTGCAGCAGCTGACGCCAGCCCTCCTTGTGCTGTTGCTTGCGCGGCAATCCAGGCTTGTTCGGATTCGTGGATAAATGCAGGACCGTCGGCTCGTCTGGAGACTTCGCAAACTTGTACTCGCCAATCGAGACCGGCTGATCCAGGCCGACCGACGTATGCCACATGTTCGGCGCGCTGACGGTCGATACACCCAGTTTCTGAAATGACTTCCAGTTCCTGATGAATACGCTCGAGTAGACGAGCGGAACCTTTGCGGGGTACGCGAGCGCTTCCTTCTGCGGTTCGGGCAGTTCAGGCGCGAGAAAACGCACGATCGAGTTGTAGCAGGCGAGGATGCAGTTCTTCGCCCGAACGCCGTGCGTCTTGCCGTCCCGGACGTAGGCGATACGAACCAGCGTGTTCGGTTCGTGAATGCCGCCTTCGGCGTAATTCAGGATGTCCGGGGTTCCGTCGTGCTGAACGCGGACGACCGTGCTGTTCAGCCGAATCCTGACCGATGCCGCTTCCTCGTCCAGGCGGTCGTAATGCAGCCGCGCGGTGACGATCGTCTCTTGATTCTGCTCGCCGTCGAACGACCGCGGGACGATCCTCTTGCAGAGCAGGCGCGCGACGCTGGCGCCGCCGTCGGGAAAATGAAATGCGTAAGACGCTTCCTTGAAGCTCTGATCGAAGTGCAGTCCAAGGCCCCCGAAGCCGGCGGCACCGCGAAATGCCGCGACGAGGGCTGGCACTGTGTCCACCCGCATGTTGTTCCGGTAGCCCCGGCCGTTGAAGTACGGCATCGCGTCGGGCGTCACGTGCGCGACGTTCAGCAGAAAGTCCTTGTAGCTGATCTTCGAGAGCTTCGCGCGCTTGTCGTCCAGCGAGAGCCCGGGGAAGTAGTCCTCCTTCGATGTGTAGAGGCGCGTCAGGTCCTTCTTCGCCTGATCCGACATCGGCGTCTTCGCGAAGAAGTCGGGCCAGGGAATTGTCCCCTCACCGGTGACGAGGCGATCTTCGCCGAAATGCTCCTTGTCGAAGAACGTCCCGCGCGCCAACCCGAGGCTGCGAAAGAGTTTGGAATCCACGTACTCGCTGTAACGCTCGACCTGGATCCCGATTTCCTTGATCAGCGATTTTGCCTGGTAGCTGTAGGGATAGTTCGTCGCGATACCCAGCGTTCCGCCGACGCCCAGGAACAGTCGCCCGTTGTAGTGGAACTCGTTGCGCTTCGCGTGTCCTCCAACGTCGTCGTGATTGTCGAGAATCAGCACACGTTTGTCCGGGCCCAATGCGTTCTGAAAGAAGAACGCTGCGGCCATGCCGGAGATCCCTCCGCCCACGACGACGAGATCGTAAGTTTCTCGCGTATCGACGTCGATGGTCGGAAACTGGCGGTACGCGCCGTCGCGCACTCGATGTGCGACCTCGAACGAGCCCGGATGGCTGCCCCGCAGGCCGGTTTGTGCCGGTGGATACGGGTCGGAAGATGAAGGCTGCACGCCGCTCGTCGAGGACGGCGCGGCGATGGCTGGCTCGCCGTTCTCCATCACCGTCAGCGTCGTCGCTGCACCGATGGCGATGCCGTTGAGGAAGTCCCGGCGCGAGATGCGCCGGTCCATTCCGAGTGCGCGAGCCTCCTTCGGGTCGAAGCTGTCCATGGTCGGGCGCTCCTGGCGTCGTGGCTGAGTTGACGCTTCCGGGATTCTAGTGTTGTGACGGTGCGAACGTTATGATAATCGTCCGCACGAACGACAGGAGCGTCGACATGCATCCTCGCGACCGCGATCTCGGCATGGATCGCGCAATTACCCGACGTGATTTTCTGAACGGCGCCGCCGTCGCGCTCACAGGGGCCCTTGTCGCGCCGCCATGGCTGAGCGCGTACGGCGTCGACCTCCAGCAGAACCCCGAGCAAGCCCCGGACTATTACCCGCCGCTTCGCACCGGCATGCGCGGCAGCCACCCCGGCTCCTTCGAAGTCGGTCACCAGCTTCGCGATCGCCGCTCGTGGACGCAGGCCGCCGACGACACGGGCGAAGTTTACGATCTCGTGGTCGTCGGCGGCGGGATCAGCGGGTTGTCGGCGGCACATTTCTTCCGTGCGGCGGCAGGCCCGCAGGCACGGATCCTGGTGCTCGACAACCACGACGATTTCGGCGGCCACGCGAAGCGCAACGAGTTCCAGCATCAAGGGCGCACGCTCCTGCTGAACGGCGGCACTCTGAACATCGAGGGGCCGGGACAGTACAGCCCCCAATCGATGGGGCTTCTGCGAGCGCTCGGAATCGACCTCGAGCGTTTCGAGAAGGAAATCGCACCGGATCACAGCGTCTACAGCGAGCTGAAGCTCCGCAACGGCGTCTGGTTCAACAAGGAGCGCTTCGGCAGCGATCGCCTTGTCGTGGGAATGCCAGGTGGATTCGGCGGCGGCAACCCTTCGACGTCGATCAAGGCAAGCTGGCTCGAATTTCTGGCGCGGACACCGCTCGCGCCCGAGGCGCAGAAAGACATCGCACGCCTGGTCAGCAAAGAGCAGCCCGACTACATGCCGGGCCTGACCTCCGACGAAAAGAAGCAGAAGCTCCTCCACATCAGCTACCAGGATTTTCTGAGTCAGTTCGCCAAGGTGCATCCGGACGTCGTCTGGTTTTATCAGACGCGCAGCGAAGGGCTGTTCCTGATGCACATCGACATGCTTCCGGCGTTCTACGCGTGGAACATGAACTATCCCGGGTTCCAGGGCATGAACCTGGAGCCGACGCCGCCGGAGGCGCTGTTCTACGAGCCGGGCGGCGCGCACGGCCGCGAAAATCAGGCGCGTGCGTCGGCGGCGGGGCGCGCCATTCACTTCCCGGACGGCAATGCCACCATCGCGCGGCTCCTGGTGCGATCGCTGATTCCCGCCGCGGTCCCCGGCCGCACACAGGAGGACGTGGTAACGGCGCGAGTCAACTACGCGCTGCTGGACCAGCCAGCCAATGCCACGCGAATCCGCTTGAACAGCATCGTGGTCAATGCGACGCACGGTGGCGATCCGGCGAGCGCAAGGGACGTCACCGTGACCTACGTCAAGGGGGGCAAGACGTACCGTGTGAAGGGCGGCAGCGTGGTGATGGCGTGCTGGAACTTCATGATTCCGTATCTGTGCCCCGAGATGCCCGATAAGCAGAAAGAGGCGCTCGCGTACGGAATCAAAGCGCCAATCGTGTACACCAGCGTTCTCGTCCGGGACTGGCTGGCGTTCGCCAAACTCGGCGTTCAAAACATCGTCGCGCCCGGCGGCTATCACTCCGACGTGCAGCTGCCCGAGCCGGTCAGCATCGGCGACTACAAGACGTCACGCACGCCGCAAGAACCGACCGTCCTGCACATGGTCAAGACGCCGTGCGCACCGGGCAAGCCGCGGAAGGAACAGCATCGCCTCGGCCGCGAGGAACTGCTCCGGACGACGTTCGAAACGTTCGAGCGCGAGATTCGCGGCCAGCTCGGGCGGACGCTGGCGGAAGGTGGGTTCGATCCGGCGCGAGACATCGAAGCGATCACCGTCAACCGATGGCCGCACGGCTACACGTACAACTACAACACGCTGGCGGATCCCGTGGAGTGGGCGCTGTCGACTCCCGACGACCGCGCATGCGTCGTCGGCCGCCGACAGTTCGGCCGCATCACCGTCGCCAATGCTGATGCCGCGGGCAGCTCGCACACGGACGCAGCGATCGACATGGCCTACCGAGCCGTCGCCGAAGTCGTACAGCTGCGCACAACCGATTACCTGTCCAAGATCGAACGAAAAAAGTCGTAGGAGGTCTGCCGTGACATTTGTCAGGAGCGTGGCCGTCGCCGCCGCACTTCTCTTTGCTCCTTTTTCAGCCTTCGCACAGACGGTCAGCTCCACGACCGGTGCGATCAACGGCACGGTGGCGGACAGCACGAAGGCCGTGCTGCCAGGCGTCACGGTCACGTTGTCTGGTCCGGCGATGATGGGCTCTCCGTCGGTGGTCACCGACGCGAGCGGCGCGTTCCGGTTTTCATCTCTGGCTCCTGGCGAATACCGGCTCGCGTTCGAGCTGGCCGGTTTCGGACCGGTGACCCGCTCCGGCGTCCAGGTCTCGCTCGGTTTCACGGCAACGGTCAATATCGAGATGACGCCGGGGGCGGTCGCCGAAACGGTGACGGTCAGCGGTGCGTCGCCGGTCGTCGACATCCAGTCGACCAACGTGACCACGCACTTCGATGCTGAAAAGCTCGCGTCCCTGCCCGGCGCGCGCGACTACTGGTCGGTGCTCGCGCAGGCACCGGCCGTGTCGATTGGACGCATGGACGTCGGCGGCAGCGGCGCGCTGACACAGCAGCCGTACACGGCGTACGGATTGTCCAGCGCAGGTGGCGTCAACCGCGGCATGGTCGAAGGCGTCATGGTGAATGAAGGGGCCGGCGGCGGTGGCAGCGACATGTACTACACCGATTACGGCTCGTACGCGGAGATCGCAGTGAATGCCGTCGGCAACACCGCCGAAATGCCCGCGCCCGGAGTGCTCAGTCAGCTGATCGCGAAGTCCGGCGGGAACCAGTATCACGGCACCGTGTATTTCGACTACGAGAACGAGTCGATGGTCGCGCATAACATCGACGATGCGCAGATCAAAGCGGGCGTTACGGGAAGCGATGTCGTGGCAGCGGTCGATACTAACCGGCTGACCGAATTCCGGGATTTCAACATCGATGCCGGCGGCTTCCTCAAGAAGGACAAGCTGTGGTGGTACGGCGCGTATCGCCGGACCAATACGGGTCAGCGATATCCGACGCTGGTCGACGACGTGCAGGACACCTGGGTGCCTGTCGGCACGGCGAAGGTCACCTACAACGTGACAGGCAATCAGAAGCTCATCGGGTTCTACCAGCACGCCAACAAGAACCAGCCCGATTATCTCGGCGCGATCCAGATCGCAGGCGGGCGCGCGACGCCGGCCATCATGCATGCGAACACGGTGTGGTACTCGCGGTTCCCCACCGACGTCTGGAAGGTCGAATACAACTCGATCCTGTCGAACACCATGGTGCTGGAAGTGCGCGTCGGCGCGTACAAGTCGCTCTGGAATCGCGTCGGCAAGAGCGCCGATCCGCGCATCGAGGACATCGGCAACAACTTCGTCGCGGGCGGCGTCTATGGCATCGACTACGACCGTCATCGGCCGCAGGTGAATGGCGCGTTGAGCTACACACGCACCGGATGGGCCGGTAGCCACAACTTCAAGTTCGGCGGCGAGATCATGCGCGACATGGTCAAGAACCCGTTCTCGGGGTTCACGAGCACGACCAACGCGCTGTCGCTGTTCAACAACAACCTGCCTTCGCAGGCCTATGTCTATCTCTCGCCGTCCAATTCTCAAAGCGGTGTGCTGAGCGACGCGCTCTACGCGAACGACACGTGGCAGGTCAGCCACCGCGTCACGCTCAACCTGGGCATCCGGTGGGATCGCCAGCAGGCATTCCTGCCTGCGCAGCAGGGACCCGCGGGCGCCACGTTCGCCGAAGTCGACAACGTGATCACGTGGGCCAACAATTGGGGACCGCGGCTCGGCGTCAGCTACGACCTCACCGGTGACGGGCGCACGCTCGTCAAGGCCAGCTACGGACAGTTCTGGCTGTATCCGGGCGCTGATTTCGCGAGCAGCATCAATCCCAACGCATCCACGTGGTACCGCCAGTACCGATGGACGACGGATTCCAACCGGAATGGCGTCTGGGATCCCGGCGAAGAAGGTGCGCTGCTCGGAGTGTCCGGCGGTTCCACGTCGACCGCGCTGGATCCAAACCTCCAGAACACGTACACGCGCCAGGCCACGACGTATTTCGAGCGGGAAATCGCCGCAAACTTCGGGATCCGCACCGGATTCGTCTGGAACGGACGACGCCAGGTTCGCGCGACGGTCAATGCGAACCGGCCGTTCGACGCCTTCAACGTTCCGGTGCCGATTCGCGATCCCGGGCCCGACGGCCGCTCCGGGACCGCGGATGACGGTGCAACGTTCACGGCGTACAATCTGGCGGCGGCGAACACGACCCTGCCGCCGGTGAACCTCACCCAGAACCTGCCCAACGCGAACAGCGACTACTACACGTGGGAGCTGACTGCGACACGGCGCGAGAGCAAGGGCTGGTCGCTGCTGGCGAGCTTCGCTGAAACGTGGAGCCACGAGACGAACCTCACGGGCGGCGCTGCGTACTCGCCCAACTCGCTCATCAACACCGACAACGGGCTGAACATCTACAAGACATGGCAGGGCAAGATCAATGCGACGTTCAGCCTGCCGGGCGAGGTACGTTTCACGCCCGTGTACCGCCATCAATCGGGAGTACCGTTCGGCCGTACCTTTGTGGCGGGCCTCAATTACGGGAACGCGACCATCCTCGCCGAGCCGTTCAACTCGGAACGTACGCCGAACATCAACATCTTCGATGTCCGATCCGAAAAGTCATTCCGCATCGGGACCACCCGCATCACGGCGTTCTTCGACGTGTACAACATCTTCAACACGAACGCCGAACAGGATCTGACGAAGAGTTCGGGCAGCTCGTTCCTGCGGCCGGTCGCCATCACGCCACCGCGCGTGGCTCGCATCGGCGGCAAATTTCAATGGTAAATCGCAGCCACGGAGGATTCATGTCGAACGTCGTTCGCTTCGTTCTCGCCCTCGCCCTCGCGTCGAGCTGGGGTATCGAGTCGGCCGCACAGCAGCAGCCGATGAGTGCCGGCGAGGCGGCGCAAGTCAAGAAGGAAGTGACCGAGGCGGTGGAGAAGTACTACCGGCTCTTCACCGAGCGCAACATGAAGGCGCTGCCCGAAGAGATCTACAACATCCCCTGGATCCTGATGACGGCGAACGGACCGCAACCGAATCTCACGAAGGAGCAAGCGCTTTCGGGTTTTGAAGCGAGCCTGACGCAACTCGTCGCCAACGGCTGGAACAAGTCGGTCTATACCACCACGAATGTCTGCGTATTGAACCGATCCACCGCCATCACAAGCGGCTACAACACGCGATACAAGCAGGATGGCAGTGTCATGCAGGTGGCCGGCGTCGCGTACGTGTTCAACAAGACGAAAGACGGCTGGCGCATCGTCACGTACACGGGGACGTCAACAGACACCGTGATCAAGTGTGACTGACGTTGTCGATTACCGCTTGTCGAAGACGAGCGTTGAAGTCACTCGCTCGCTGCCGGCCGCATCGACGTCGACAACTTGCGACGTCAATACTCGCCCGTCAGCCGAAACGACACGCCGCAGAATCCGGACGATTCTGCCGTCCTGTTTCCAATGACGTTCGCGCGTGGCGTCGTCGATCTTTTTCAGGATCACCCGATCGTCCCGTCTCGTGGTGTGGCCGTCCCTGTCGGTGATGACCGTCTGACTCGGATACTCCTTGCCGTCGTAGTTGGCGGCGTAATCCGTCACCTGCCGGCGGCCGTCCGCGGATACGAGCTCGGAACGATACGTCTCCTGGTTCCCGCGCACGAGAATCGTCAGCGTCTGCGTTCGCTCTTCACCGCCGGTTTTCGCCAGGTTCAGCGTCCACACGCCTGTATAGACGTCGTCCTCGGAACGTGACGCTACGAGTCGCGGCGATGGATATGCCGCGACGGTCGCGCCGAGCGCGAGGGTGTTGAGAAAATCGCGACGCGGAATCCGGCGGTCCATGCGGAACTCGCCTGTTACCTGCGCGGTTCGCCGCCCTGTGACGTCGACTTTCCATCGCCGAGGGCGAGCGCGACGAATTCACCCGGATGATCGCGAGCGCCGATCGGCACCACGATGAACTGCGTGCCCTTGTGCATGTAGGTCATCGGCGCGCCGGTCGTGCCTGATGGCAGATCGATCTCCCACACGACCTTGCCCGTCGCCTTGTCGTACGCACGAAACTTCTTGCCCCACGCCCACGCGACCTGCGGCGTACCAATCACCGAATCGCTCCCTTCGCCGATGAAGAGCAGCGTCTTGGTCAGCAGTGGCGCGGGCCGGTTCGGAACGCCGAGCGGGCCCAGATGGAGATCCTTCAGGAGCGGATGATCGCGAGGACCGTCGCCATTGGGAACCATCCACGCCTCGTCGCCGGAGTTCAGGTTGAACGCGGTGATGCGCCCGTACGGCGGCTTCAGGATCGGCAGCCCCTGGACCTGCGGCCCGAGTCCCTGCACGAACCCCGGCGCATTCGCCTGCTGGGACGGACCCGGGCCGGCGTAATCCATCGTCGCGGTCGCGTTGCCCTTGGTGCTCACGACCGCACGAACGCCGGGCAGCGTCAGCGACACCGCATAGTACATGCCTGTTTCCGGATCGAACGCGCCCGTGTGCCAGTTGCCCGCACCCCATGCGCCCGGGACGGTGAAAGTCCCCTTCTTGCCGTTCGGGTCGTCGCTTCTGACTGAGGGCGGCGTGTACAGCGGGCCCATTACGAACCCACTCATGTATTCCAGCGCCTGCTTGCGCAGCTCCGGAGTGAAATCGATCAGGTCGTCCTCAGTCACGCCCTGCCGATCGAACGCGGGCGGCTTTGTGGGAAACGGCTGCGTCGGCCACGCCTGCTCGCCCGGCACGGCGGACGCAGGAACCGGGCGCTCGACGATGGGCCACACGGGCTCACCGGTGACGCGGTTCAACACGTACAGAAATCCGTTCTTGTTCGGCTGCATCACCGCCTTGATCCGGCGGCCGTTCACCGTGATGTCGCCAAGAATCGCCGGACCGACGTTGTCGTACTCCCACAGGTCGTGGTGAACGATCTGGTAGTGCCAGACACGCTTCCCGGTTTTTGCATCGAGCGCCACGAGGCTGTCTGAAAAAAGATTCGTGCCGGGACGCCACCCGCCGTACTGCGACGCGGTCGGGGCGGTCAGCGGAATGTAGACGTAGCCGAGCTGCTCATCGGCCGACATCGGGTTCCAGGCGCCAAGGTCGCCCGCGACTTTCCACGACTCGCTGCCCCACGTGTCGGCACCGAATTCCGGATTCTGCGGAACGACATGGAAGGTCCACAGCAGCTTGCCCGTCTTCGTGTCGAATCCGCGAACGTTCTCGGGCGCGGCCTCTTTGGTGTTCCCGCCGTCGCCTGCGCCGGCGGTGTTGCCCGTCACGACGACGACGTTGCCCACCACGAGGGGCCCAGTGGTGTCGCCGAACCGGCCCGCGAGTGGCTGGCCCTCGTCGAAGTGAAGGCTGGCGCGTCCCTGCGTGCCGAAGTCGGGATACGGCTTGCCGGTTTTCGCGTTGAGCGCGTACAGGTACTCGCCGCGCACGACGAAAATCCGCTGATCGCCGCCGGCGCGCCAATAATCGACGCCGCGGGTGCTCTGTCCCTGAAGTTCTTCTTCGGTCCGCGCCACGGGCTCCTGCTGCCAGACCGTCTCCCCGGTGCCAGCATCGAACGCACTGACGAACCCGTGGACGTCCTGCGCGTACAGCATGCCGTCGATCATCAGCGGCGTGGATCGCAGGTACGCGTTGACGCGGAGCGATGGAAACGCCTGCTTGTAACTGTCGTTGGTCGCAGGCCGCCGCCAGGCGATCCGCAAGTTCTTCACGTTGTCGCGGTTGATCTGATCCGCGGCGGAGTAGCGCGTGAAAGCTTTATCGCCGCCGAAATAGCGCCACTCGACCGACCGGCCCTGCGAGTGCATGGCGACAGCGCCACCGACGAGCACCACTAGGGCGCTTCCCACCACGAGCGTGTTGACACGAACCACGGATTCCTCCTTCACGGACCGTCAGAACTGGTAGCGTGCGGCAATCTGGAACGTGCGCGGCCGGACGATGGTGAGCGTCTGTCCGAAGGGGTTCGCCGCCGTCGCTTGCGAGACGTTGTTCTGCAGCGTGAGCACCGTCGCTGCGTTGAAGACGTTGAAGACATCCATCGACAGCCGCAGCCTCTGCGATCCACCGAACCGGATGGTCTTGTCGACGCGGATCTGGAAGTCGTTCGTCGCCGGCAACGTGAAGGCGCCGCGCGGCTCGGACAGGACCGTCACGGAACCCTGGCTGAAGCCTCGCACGATGTACAGGGGACCGTACGGGCGGCCCTGCTCGTACGAGTACCGCATTCCGAGGTTCACGTCCCACTTTGCGTTGTAGTTCGTCGAGAGCTTCAGCGAGTTCGGCGAATTGGTGGCCGTCGGTCCATACGCATTCACGAGATCGTTTGGCGTGCGGCCGAATCCGGCGGTCGAGCTCAGGTTGCTGAAGTCCTGCTGCGTATTGCCGGAAATCGTGCCGGTGCCGTATGCCTGGGAGTTCTGGTAGACGTAGCTCGCCAGCGCCTGCCAGTTGTTCGCGAGCCGGCGGTTGATCTGGAAAACGAAGGACTTGAAGTTCTGATCGAAGTCCGTTCGATTGACCACCTGAAACAGGCTCTGCGCCGACGGGCTGGTCCGGTTGTACGCGGTGATGGGCGTGGTCGAACCGTCCGGCAGCAGCGCGTTGACCGGAACTGGCGCATACGTGCCTCTCGCGTCCATCATCCGGATGAAATCACCTTCGTTCTTGAAGATGAACTCGACGTCGATGCCGGTATTGGTCGCCACCTGGCGCTCGAAGCCGATGAAGAACTGATCGGTGTACTGGTTGCGCAGGTTCGGATCGACCGCGAAGTTAATCTGGTTGTTGACGATGCTGATCGGGATGTCGTACTTGCCCGTCGTCCGGTTGAACTGCTCGGTGTCCGACGGCGTGTTGCCTGGCGACCCGCTGCTGAACATGCTGGTGGCCAGCTTGCCGTAAAACCGCCCGTAGCTGCTCTTGAGGAACGTGCGGCCCGACTTGTCGAGGCGCAGCGTGAATCCGAGTCGGGGCGAGAACGTGTTCCACGAGACCAGATCCGAGACCCCTGGATAGGTCTTGTTGGTGGTGTCGGACGGATACGTCGTGTCGATGCCAATCAGCGTCGTCTGTGAATCGAGCGACGGGATGTCGCCCGATGTGTGATCGTACCGAACCCCGAGGTTCAACGTGAGGCGATCGTTCAGCGTCCAGTTGTCCTGGACGTACCCGCCGTATTGCCGGATGCGGCCGCCGGTGACCGCCGGGGTTTTGTACGTCGCCTGATAGGGTGCACCGTTGAGATCCGTATAGGTCACGTTGCTGAACGTCAGCGTGTTCGATTTCTGATTGGCGAACTGCGTCTGGACGCCGAACTTGAAATCCGACGACCCCTTGATGAAGTCGCTCGCGCTGTGCGCGACCGATGCGTCGATTGTCGTCCGGTTGTGCACCTGTCGTTGCCCCGTTGCTCCGTTGCCCGTTGTGAGTCCGGTTCTCGAATCAAAGTGCTGCGGCGTCACGAAGTCGTCGCTGAACGGTGTGAAGTTGTCGCGGATGTAGATGCCGCCGCCCTTGAGCTCGAACAGCGTGGCCGACCCGATCGTCCGCGTGTAGTGGCCGGCGATCACCGGATTGTTGCCGTGTTCTACCGTCTGCGCGTAAATCGGCGTCGTCCGGCTGGCAGTCGCCGCGCAGCAGAACCGGTTGTCGTTGTACGTGAAGTCAATCGTGTCCTTCGACGACGGCTTGGCCGTGATCTTGAAGAACGGCTTGAAGGACCAGCCCGCGTTCGCGGGGAGATTCGGATCGACGCCGACGCCGGTCGTCAACGCCTTGTTGTACGGCAGGATCGCATAAAACCACAGCCGATCCTTCTTGATCGGCCCGCCGATCTCGAACGACGACTGGTAGCTGAAGTGCACGTTGTACGGATACTGCTCGTTCGGCGTGTTGTTGCCGACCCAGGCGTGCGGGATGTTGTAGATCGCCGCCGTGCCACGGTACGCATTGCTTCCGGATTTCGTCACGATGTTGACGACGCCACCCTGGAAGTTGAAGTACTCCGCCGACGCGCCGGTCGTCTTGACCTCGACTTCCTGCATGATGTCGGGGCTCGGGAAATCCCAGACGCCGCCATTCGAAACCGCCGACACGTCGACGCCGTCGTACTGGAATGAATTCTGGTCGCTGCTCGACCCCATGATCACGAACCGCGAGTCGTTCGGAACGGCGTTGATGCGCACCGAGGGCGCGAACGTGACGACGTCGAAGTACGACTGGCGCGCGGTCGGCACGCTCTGCAGCAGCTCGCTGTTGAAATTCGTCGTCATGCCAGCGTTGAGCGCGTCCACCACCGGCGATTCACCCGTGACGGTGATGGATTGCTCGACGTTGCCGAGTTTCAGTTGAATGTCGGCCTGCACGGTCCGTCCGACTTCCACACGGACGTCTTCACGCCGGACCGTCGTGAATCCCTGAAGCGCGTAGGTCACTAGGTAGCTACCGACCGGCAGGTTGTCGAAGTGATAAAGACCCTGCGCGTCCGTCACCTCGACGGCGGCGCCGCCGATGCGGGCAGGGCTCGACGCTTCGACCGTGACGCCGGCGAGTACCGCGCCCGTATCGTCCTTGACGAAGCCGCGGATGCCACCGGTCGCAGTCTGCCCGAATGCGGCACTCGCCGCGGCGATGGTAAAGAGGAAAAAGATGCAAAACGACCACAATCGCCACAATCGATTCATGGGGCGCGTCTCCTTCTGAGGGTCCCAGTCCGACTTACCGCTCTCGCGGTGTTTCGGTGAGCTTGCTTCCACGCAGATCGCGCGAATCGACGGTGATCCGGGCCTGCGGCGCGTACATTTCGTCCCAGCTCTGTTCCGACCAGAACACTTCCTTGTCGGGCGCCGGGTTGTAGGGATTCTTCGGCGAGTTGTCGAACAAGGTGACGACCGTCACCTTGCTGCCCGCAGGGATGTGACGCGGCGTCTGAAGCTCGTAATAGAGCTGCCAGTTGAAGTCGTACTTCGGCACATCGAGGAGGACCTCGTCGCGCCCGTCCGGCGTCGTCAACGTGTACTTCATGCTCTTGCCGCGCACGTGCAGATGCGGCGTGAGGCCATACAGCGTGATGGGCTCGCGAATCGTATGGATGCTGACGACTTTCCAATTCTCGGCGTAGGGCGGGATATTCGGGAGATTGACGCCGCCCTCGACGCTGTTCGGATCATCGCGCTTCTGGCGCTGCGGCGCGTACGGCTTTCCTTCGACGATGTACGTCGTCGGACCAGCCGCACTGAACGAGTGATAGATCTGGTGCGAGACATCCTGACCGCGTTTCGCGAGATACAGGCCGACCCGGGATCGATCCTTCTCAGGCTTGCCGGTCGGCGTGTAGTGCATGTAGAAGTCGATGTACGAACCGGCCTTGATCAGCTGACCGGCATCTCCCTGGTACGACTCGTACCCGCGGCCGGGCACGAACGACAGCAGCTTCTGAATCTCCTCCGTCGTCGTTCCCCCGTTGGCCTTCGCCACCTGGTTTCGCGTCATCGCTTTGCCGTCGGCATCGACGATCCGACCGTTTACGAGCGTGGCGCCGTCCGGCAGACGATCGACCACATACACGCCTGCATGGTGCACGACGCCCGGGGTCGTCGGACGGATCTCGAGCGCCTTGACGTAGACGTCCTGAGTGAACGGCGACTTCGTGAAGAAGTCCGTCACCAACACTTCACCTTCCGCCGGGATGTCAAAATTGACGGGCATCTCGATGACGACGTCCGGCTCTCCATGAGACCAGCCGGTCGCAAACACGGGTGCGGACGGCAGGTCCGCCGCGTCGCCCTTCGGCGCGCCATCGTCGACCCACCGGGCAATCGTGTCGATTTCAGCGTCGCTGAGGCTTTGGTCGTCCACGAACTTGCCGTACCGTCGATCGGCGCCCCAGGGCGGCATCTCGCGGCTCATCACCTTCCGACGGATCGACTTCGCCCAGGGCCGTACGTCGTCGTACGTGAGGAGCGCCATCGGCGCCACTTCGCCAGCGCGGTGACAACTGACGCAGCTCTTGTAGAGAATCGGCGCGACGTCTTTCGAGAACGTGACCGCAGTCGCGCCCGGCGCGGCGGCCGGTCCAACGTCAGCCCGCGCGACGAGCGTCCCCACACCGAGAAGAGCGACGACGACGACGGGGCGGACGGCCCGTTTCATGAGGTGCCTCTTTTCGTTCCGCGCGAAGTTGAGGCATGGTAGCACCGCGCTACGAAGGGTCAAGCACCCCTTCTTGATTCCCCGCGCGTGCTAGCATCCCGCCGTCGGCCGATTTGGACGCTGAATTGGCGAGGTGGTTACGCAGGAGAGGCCCATGCTGCGCATGTCATCAATTGTCGCCGCGTTGTTCACCGCGATAAGCATGGCGAGCAGCCCGAGCATGCAGTCGACCGCCGCCGGGCAGGCGCCGGCGACTTCTTCGGCTCCGCCCAGGGGCCCGGTGGTCGTCCGGAAGACCGATGTGATTTACGGGCGGGTCCAGGGGTCCGCGCTGCTGGCTGATCTCGCGTTCATGGAGACACCCACACCAAAACCAGCGGTTGTCATGATCTTTGGCGGCCGATGGCGCGCGAACTCGCGGCTGGACAATAACGAAGGCTGGGAGCGGCTGTCGCGCTGGGCGAAGGACGGGTTCTTCACGATGACCATCGACCATCGCCTCGTCGAGGCGACGCCAGCACCGGCTCCTTATCAAGACACACTCTGCGCGATTCGCTGGCTGCACGCCCATGCGGCCGAATACGGCGTGGACGAAGACCGAATCTACGTCATCGGCAACTCGTCGGGGGGCCACCTTGCGGCACTGACGGCGATTCTCGGTGACGACGAGAAGGCGTTTCCGCGAACAGGAGGCTGGACCAATGCGCGCAGTGACGTTCGCGCGGGCATCGCGGTTGCGGCTCCATACGTGCTGAACACGCTCTCGTGGGGAAACCTGTGGACACCGCTGTCCGGCGACGTCGAGGCCGCGCGCCGTCAGGCATCCCCGATGTCCAGAATCTCTGCGAAGAGCAAACCGCTCCTCGTGATTCACTCCGACGACGATCAGTCCGTTCCGATCCAGCAGGCGCTGGACATGCTCAAGGCGCTCGATGCGGCGAAAGTCCCGCACGAGTTCGTGCATTACAAAGACCACGGCCACGTGGGACTCACCGACGAAGTGCTTCAGGAAGCGCGGCGATTCATCACGCAGCAGAACGCGGGCACGCGGTAACGGTCAGGGCAGGAGCCGATCGCGATAGCTTCGGCTCATTCGCAGCACCGTGCCATCGTGCAGCTTCACGACGAAATCGCCTTGCGGAAGCGGCTTGATTTCTTTGATGCGATCGACGTTTACGATTGACGTCCGGTGAACCCGCGCGAAGTTCCGGGGCGCCAGGGTTTCCTCGAGCTCGCTCATCGTCTTGCGCACCAGGTACGATCGCCCTCCCGCGTGCAGGTGCACGTAGTCGCCGGCGGAGCTGATCCAGTCGACGTCTTCGTGGCGCAGCAGGATGAACCGGCCGTGTTCCTTGACGACGAGCCTCGGAAGGGCCGCCGCCCTCTTCGCCGTCGACACGGGTGGTTCAGGAGCGCTGAGCATCTGCCGTGCGCGCGCGAGCGCGGCATGAAACAACCGCGGCGTGATCGGCTTCAACAGATAGCCCAGCGCATTGACCTCGAACGCCCGGAGCGCGTAATCGTCGTAGGCCGTCACGAAGATCACCGCGCCCATCCGCGTTGTGTCGCACTGCGCGATCACCTGAAAGCCGTCCATGCCGGGCATCTGCACGTCGAGGAACGTCAAATCGGGCGCCAGCCGATTGATGGCGGCCACCGCCTCGGCGCCGTCCGCCGCCTCTCCGACAATCTCGATGTCCTTTTCCGGGCCGAGCAGCAACCGGAGGCCCTCCCGGACAATGGGCGCGTCGTCGACGATCATCGCGCGGATCATGACGCGCGAGCAGCCATCATTTGACTGACCTCCGTATCGCCGATGCGCTCGAAGGGAAGCGAGAGCGTGACCGTGGCGCCACCGCCGGGCGATGGTCCAAATTCAAGGCGATGGCCGGGTCCGTACAGCTGCTCGAGCCGCAACCGCGTGTTTGCCAGCCCGATTCCGTTCTGTCTCGGCGCACTCGCCGAAAACCCGGGACCGGAATCAGCCACCCGCAACTGCAGACCGCTGTCCACACGCCCAGCGCTCACCGAGATCGTGCCGACGCCCGGTCCCTTCGCGATGCCGTGCACGATGGCGTTCTCGACTAGCAGCTGCAGAACCATGCTCGGCACCAGCGCGGTCATCGCCTCCGGATCGATGTGACGAGTCAGCTGCAGGCGATTGCCGAGCGAGAGCCGCTCGATCGCCAGGTACTCGTCGAGGAACTCGATCTCGGTCGCGAGCGAAATCTTCTGCGGGCGCTGACCGTCGAAGGTCACGCGCAGCAGGTTGCTCAGGTGCGCGAGCGTCTCGACCACGCCGTCCTTGTCACCCTTCAGCGCCAGCACCGAGATGGCCTGCAGCGTGTTGAAAAAGAAGTGCGGCCGGAGCTGCGCCTGGAGTGCCTGCAGATGCGCCTGGGCCAGGCTCGCTTCGAGCTGGGCGGCGGCGACTTCGCGCTGCTTCAGCTCGGAATGGTACCGGACAGCGTAAAGCGTCACGACCACCGCGCAGTACGTCAGAAAGTCCATCGCGAAATTGCCGCGGATCTGCCGGAACAGCATCGTCTCGAAAGACGCATCGTGTGTGTATTGGATGAGCGGTATCGCGGCAATGATGACGATGTGCAAGTAACAAAACGCAAGCGCGCCCGCCAGGTGGACGAGGATGCTTCGGCGACTGAGCAGGTCGATCCGGTAGCGACCGGCGAGAAAGATCGCGAGCGGGAGCACGGCGAAATATGTGAACCAGTACGCGGGAACGCCGAAGACCAGATACTGCCAAACGAACGGTCGGCCCTCGCCGACGAGGCCGATGTAGTTATGCAGGATGTCGAAGAGGCAGAAGCACAGCACCAGCCCGAGGACCGTCATCGCCATCCTCGTGTCGAATCTCTGCACCCCATTCTGCATGTCAGTACCCCTCGAGTGTGAGCGCGACGTCGCTCCCGGCCCACGCCTTCATGAACGCCCCGTGGACGCGTTCGGCTTCAGCGGCGGCGGCTCGCCCGTCGAGCGCCCGCCAGAGACCGAAGAGCGCGCGGCCGCTGTCCGGATGCTGCTTCAGTTCTTCGCGGAACACGCGCTCGGCCTCTGCCTGGCGACCGGCCCGGACGAGTGCCGCACCGAGCGATTCCCGGATTGGATGATAGAACGGAGGCGGCTCGTGATACGCGAGCCGATCCTGCGCAGAAACGGCGTCCTGCCAGGCGCGAATCGCCGCGCCGGCGTCCGGTCCGGCCAGGCGCGCCGCGAGCACCGCGGCATACAGGGGGCGAAGCGCCGACATGGGATTGCTTCGATAGTACGCGTCGGCCGGAATCGCGCGGCCGGCCCGTTCGAAGCCTTCGCGTTCGACGCGCGCCCGATCGAGATGTCCTTCCGCCGCAAGCGCGACAGCCCTCGCGAATCGCGAAAGAAACGACCCCGGCGCATCGTGCTCGGGAGGAACCGGCAGTCCCTCGACATCCGACCACTTCTGAAAGCGCAGGAGCGTCATCGCGAGCGGCCCTGAGAAGTGTTTGCCGATCGGCTCGCCGGCAAGCTCGGCCTCGACGCGCGCGATCTCCAGCGCCGCCTGCCGCGCCTCGGCGAACCGGCCGGTGAAGCCAGCCGCCACGGCAAGCGATTCGACGTCGTGCAGGTAGTACATCGCTCCGTCGTGTCCGGGCGGGTTCGCGCGCAGAAACGCCAGATCCGCCGCGGCCGCGCGACGGTTGCCCGCCAGCGCTGCGTCGTACGCGCCGGTCCGCATGTAGATGTGCGACGGCATGTGGAGCAGGTGACCCACGGCGGGCACGAGCGTTTCGAGGCGTGTGGCGCTCGCGAGGCCGCGCTCGGGGCTGCTCGTGCCTTCGACTGCGTGAATGTAGAGATGGTTGGCGCCGACGTGGTCCGGCTGCCGATGCAAGACGCCCTCGAGGACCTTGACGATCTCCAGATCGTCGCTGACTGTTCGCGGGCGGAGTTGCAGTAGGCTGTCTGCGTACAGCACCGCCGCGTCGAGATCCTCGGGCTGCGCACGGTGAAGCGACTTCATGGCGAGCACGTAACCCGCTGCGTTCAGACTTCCCCTCTCGTTCGCGCCGCAGTACCGCGTGGTCAGAGCCCCGGCGTAGAGGCGTTCCTTCGACTGCGTCGACAGCTCGACGCCGCGGCGCGCCGACGAGCACCCCGACTGGATTTCCGACGGGGACGCGTCCATATTGATGTTCGGGCCGAACGCCAGCGCCAATCCGACTTGTGGCATTGCGGCGCCGGGGTCGGCGGCCGCAGCCACGGCAAACGAGCGACGCGCCGCATCCCGGTTGAAGCCGTACCACAACGTCAAGCCCTCATCCATCAGCGTCTGGGCGAGCGGGTTCGTGGTGCGAATGGGATGGTGCAGAGCGCCCAGGCTTCCCGGGAGCACGGGACGCGCCAGCTCAGCATGTCCCTGGCTCAACGCGAGACGAGGGCCGCCCGCCGCGATCAGCAGCGCCATGGTCGAGCCGGCGAAGGCGGTTCTACGCTTCTTCATGGGTACAGACGCTCGAGAATCGGCGGAATTCGCGGAGCCTATCGCTCCGCCCCGCCACCGTCAAGCGCCGTCGTCGTCGTGGTCTGCGTTTGGGCGCTCGTTTCTGCCGCTGGTCGAGAAGTCGTTGAATACAGGGCCCGCCAGTGGTTAGGTGCTGACGTCACACTGCGAGTCAGAGGTCTCTCTCTGACGTCGGTCATTGCCTGACTGAGCGTCGCCCAGGAGGTGGAACGTGAGATCTCGTCGGAGTCAGCTTTCGTCGCGATCGACATCCATCGGTTGGATCACGGCATGCGCCTTCCTGGCGCACACATTGATGTTTGCCGCTGGCGTTGCCGCGCAGACCTCGACTGGCGGCCTGCGCGGCATCATCCGGGACGACACGGGTGGCGTTCTCGCCGGCGTCACGGTGGAAGCGAGCAGCCCGGCGCGCATGGGAACCGCCACTGCGATCACCAATAGCGAGGGTGCGTACCGCCTGGAGAACCTTCCGGTCGGTCAGTACGTGGTGACGTTCACGCTCTCGGGATTCTCCACCGTGCGTCAGGAGGGCATCCGCGTGGAAGTCGGGAGATCGATCGAGCTCGACCAGATGATGAAGGTCAGCGCCGTTTCTGAAACTCTTACCGTCACGGGGCAGTCTCCGGTGGTCGACACCGTGCACGGCGGCACGAGCTCGAACTTCAATGCCGAGCTCGTCTCGAACATCGCCGTGTCGCGCACATCATTTTTCGATGTTCCCGCGCTCGCGCCGGGCGTGCAGGTGACCAACAGCAGCATCGGCACCGGCAGCGGCTTCAATATCAACGGCTCGGACAGCAACCAGAATGCGTTCCAGTACGACGGGCTCGACGTGTCGGCGCCGTCGTTCGGCGGGCCGTTCGACTGGCCGAACTTCGACATGATGCAGGAAATGCAGGTGAAGTCAGTCGGCGCATCGGCGGAGTATGCGGGCTTCCAGGGCGGCGTCATCAACCTGGTGCTCAAGTCGGGCAGCAATCAGTTCCGGGGAAGCGCCTCGTTCTACGGCATCTGGGACTCGCTGCAATCAGACAACACGCCGTGGGCGCAATACTCGCGAGAGACCGATCATCGCCTCGACTACAACTACTCCTTCGGCGGACCCGTTGTGAAGGACAAGCTCTGGTTCCAGTACATCGCCGAGCACATTCGCTGGGTGCGGTCCGACGGCCTCAACGTGCCGCCCGATGCGATGGACAAGACTCGAATCTGGCGCCCGTTCATCAAAGTCGATGCGCATCCAACCAACAACGACTCATTCTCCGTGCACTACAACGATTGCCGCGACTGGTGGGGATACGGTGCCGGCTCATTGATCCCGCCGATTGCGGCCAGCGTCGAAATCGGGATCGATCCGGTGATCACGGCGCAATGGAACCATATCTTCAACAGCTCGACGCTGCTCGACGTGAAGGGCGGCGGCGTCTACATCAACAAGGACTACCTGCCCCAGCAGGGCGACCGGGTCACCCCAGGCCACTGGGACGTGCTGACCGGCGCAGCAAGCGTGAATCGGCCATACGCGAACACGCGCGATCTCGAGAATCGGCAGAACATCAACGCCACCCTGTCGCACACCGCCACGGACTTCCTCAAGAGCACGCACGAGTTCAAGTTCGGCGTCCAGACGACGCCGTGGAACACGTCGACCGCCCGCGGCGGCTACGCCAGCGGCAAGCTGTTCTACGACCTCGGCACCGCGCCCTACTACGTGCTGAACCAGGAGCCGTACGCGCAGGGCGGCACGATCAAGATGTACGGCGCGTTCGTCCAGGACGACTTGACGTTCAACCGGGCCACCATCAACCTGGGCCTCCGCTTCGATCGGACCAGCGGGTCCGTGCCATCGCTTGAGCAGCTCGACAGCACGCTGGCCCCGACAAACAAGACATTTCCGGGGGTCGAGAACGTCTTCCACTTCAACGACGTCTCGCCGCGGCTCGGCGTCGCCGTTAAGTTGGACGAGTCGGCGAAGACGGTGTTGAAAGGGCACTGGGGACGCTACTACAGCAAGATGATCGCGCCCCAGTTCCAGGGCATCGCCCCGGGAAACACGACGTTCAACTACTTCTTCTTCAACGACGCGACCGGGAAGTACGACGACCCGTACTACTCGGTCGATCCGAGAGCGAACTACGCCGTCGACCCGAATCTCACCAACCAGTGGGTCGACCAGTACTTCATCGGGATCGAACGACAGCTGCAGCCCAACTTCGGCATCAACGTGTCGTTCCTGGCGAAGAAGGAGAGCAATTTCATCCGCGTGAAAGACACCACCGGCGTGTATGCGGCACAGCCGTTCAACGACACGTTCAACGGCCGAACCCAGACGCTCACCGTATACAACCGCACCTCCCCGTCGTCGCAGAGTCTCTACCAGGTGACGAACAGAAATGACCTCGACCAGGACTACAAGAGCTTCACCGTCGAGGCGAACAAGCGGCTTTCGAACAAGTGGCAGCTCCAGGCGTCGTATACGTGGCAGCGGAACCTCATTTACGCCAGGGGGACGGTGAACTCGCAGGGATTCGGATTCCTGAGCCAGCGGGCGTATGGTTCCGATCCGAACGATTTGACCAATGCCTATGGGCGATCGGCCGTCGACAGTACGAATGCGGTGCGCCTGTCGGGTTCGTGGCAGGCGCCGTGGGGCATCCACGTGGGCGCAACCTATTTCGGCGATTCGGGACGCCCGTATGGACGCATCGTCAGAGTCCCGCTCAATCAGGGCGCACGACAGGTGCTCGCGGAAACTCGCGGCACCGAGGAAATGCCGCCGTTGCACAACGTCAAGATGCGGATCGACAAGGATTTCCCGTTCGGACGGCCCGGTATGCGGCTGCGGCTGTCGCTCGACGTGCAGAATCTGTTCAACGTCGATACGCCGAACAACATTCAGAACAACAGCTCACAGTCGGACTACTACACGGGCGTCGGTCACGTTGGCGTTCTCAACGTCGTGCCGCCACGCCAGGCGCAGGTCGGCATCCGGTTCGAGTTCTAGTCGAGAGGCCGCCATATGACGAACTCTGGACGTTTCAGCAGGGCTGCTGGCCTCGCGGGCGCGGTCATCGTGACCGTGGCCACAGCAGGACGGCACGGCATGGCGCAACAGGCGACGGCCGGCGGGTGGCGAACGTACGGTGGAGACAAGGGGTTCACCAGGTACTCGTCGCTCGATCAAATCAATCGGGACAACGTGACCAATCTCCGTCCCGTCTGGCGTCGCCCGGCTATCGATCCGCAGCTCATGGAGAAATTTCCCGATCTCGTCGGCTCGAACTACTTCCGCGGCACGCCCATCATGATCGATGGCGTGCTCTATGCGCCAGACGGCGTCGGATTGGTCGAGGCCTTCGACGCGGCTACCGGAAAAACGATCTGGGTTCAGCAGCCGGCGTCGCCGACGCTGAAGGAAGCTACCGGTCAGAGCACGCGCGGTGTGGACTACTGGCGCAGCGGCTCCGACGCGCGCATCATCGCGGTGCGCGGCGAGTATCTCTACGCCCTCAACGCCAAGACAGGCGCGCCGATCCGTGATTTCGGCCAAAACGGCCGCGTTCCGCTCAACCGGCGCACGCCGGACGAGGCGAAATATTTCGGATTTCCCGGTGCATTCGTCGTCGGCGACGTGATTGTTGTTGGCGGCAACGGCGGCGGCAAATCCGGCGAGGGCTACGGCGACGATGGATTCGAGGCAAGGTCGAGGCCTGAAGACATCCGAGGCTACGACGTCCGGACCGGCAAACAGCTGTGGACATTCCATGTCCTGCCGCAAAAGGGAGAACGCGGCGCGGAAACGTGGGAGAAGGGATCGGGAGAGTTCGTTGGCAACATGGCCGCGTGGGCATCCCTGACCGCCGACGAGGAGCTCGGCTACGTGTACGTGCCGCTCAGCGCGCCCACCGTGTCGTACTACGGTGGTCATCGGCACGGGCAGAATCTCTATTCCGACAGCCTCGTGGTCCTCAACGCCAAGAACGGCCAGCTGGTGTGGCACTTCCAGATGGTGCACCACGATCTCTGGGACTACGACTCGGCCACGCCACCCGTTCTCGGCGATATCACGGTCGACGGCAGGAAAATCAAAGCCGTTTTCGCGGCCGATAAGACCGGCTTCCTGTATGTCTTCGATCGCGCGACCGGCACGCCGGTGTGGCCGATCGAAGAGAAGCCCGTTCCGCAATCCGACGTCCCAGGCGAAAAGACGTCGCCAACGCAGCCGGTCCCGACCAAGCCGCCGGCGATTGATCACCAAGGCGTCACAGAGAACGACTTGATCGACTTCACCCCCGAGCTGCGCAAGCGGGCGTTGGAGATCGCGAACCAATATGTGATGGGTCCGCTTTTCACGCCGCCGTCGCTGAAGAGTACCGACCCGAAGGGCAAGAAAGGCACGTTGTCGTTTCCCAACGCATGGGGGTCGAACAACTGGAACACCGGCGCGTTCGATCCTGAAACCGGCATCTACTACGCCGCAACATGGGGACAGCTCGGCGCCTACGGCCTGACGAAGGCGACCGACCCGAAGGCGACGATGGCGTACTGGATCTCGTTCGATCGGTCCGAACAAGAGGTCCGCCACGAGAACGAGGAAGAAGCCAGGACGCAGCTGCCACCCTCGCCGTTTTCGATAGACGGCCTTCCGATCTTGAAACCGCCGTACAGCCGGTTGACCGCTGTGGACATGAATACAGGCACGATTGCCTGGAGTGTTCCGAACGGCGACGGCCCCCGGGATCACCCGCTGCTCAAGGATCTCCACCTGGGACCGCTGGGCAATCCCGGTCGTCCCGTGGCGCTCGTGACCAAGACGCTCCTGTTTGTCGGAGACTCGAGTGACGTCGTCTTCGGCCGCGGAGGCATTTCCGGCCCCGCCAAGTTGCGCGCGTACGATAAGTCGACCGGGAAGGTGGTCGCACAGATAGATCTGCCGGTGGGGACCACGGGTGGCCCGATGACGTATCAGGCGGGGGGCAGGCAATACATCGTCGTCCCGATCGGCGGAAAGGCGTACGGCGCCGGCTGGGTAGCGTTCGCCGTCACCCCCACGTCAGAAACCATCACGCTGACCAGCTATGCGATCGCTGCCCGGGCCGGAAGCGGCACGACGCCGGCCATCTACACCGACGCGCAAGCGAAGCGCGGCGAATCGATCTTTCAGAAGAGCTGCGTGACCTGCCATTCGCAGGGCGGTTTTGGGCCTCCGCTCCGCGGGGGCGCTTTCTGGTCATCATGGGATGGCAAGCCGGCGCGGTCGCTCTACAGCACCATCATCAGTTCGATGCCGCCCGACGATCCCGGCAGCCTGAACGAAAAGAACGTCGTCGATACGGTCGCGTACATTTTCAGGATGAACGGGATCCTTGCCGGCGACAAGGAAATCAAGACTGCGACCGACTTGAACGGGATCGACCTGAAACGCCCGCCGCGATAGGGGCCGCGGCGCTATCGTGATCGTCTGCGCTTCGGCGCGCCTTTCTGCGGCTTGTCGAGAAATCATTGAATGTCACGCCAGGCAGTGGTTAGGTGCTGAGTTTGAATCGCCAGCTCAGAAGCCTTTCCCGGAGGAGGCGTGAATGGGATCTCGACGCGCTCGGCTCGTCGGCCTGAACTTCGTCCTGGCAGTGTGCCTGACCACCGCAACCGCGAGCGCCCAGGTATCCACGGGCGGCATCCGCGGCATCGTGCATGACGACACCGGAGCCGTGCTTCCCGGCGTGAGCGTCGAAGCGCAGAGCCCCGCCCGGCTCGGTACGCTGACGGCCGTGTCGGATGGCCAGGGCATGTACCGGCTGGAAAACCTGCCGGTCGGCGTCTACACCGTGACGTTCGCGCTGTCGGGCTTCGCCACGGTGAAGCAGGAAGGAATCCGCGTCGAGGTGGGTCGTTCCGTCGGGCTCGACCAGGTGATGAAGGTCAGTTCGCTGGCGGAAACCCTGACGGTCACCGGCGAATCGCCCGTCGTGGATACCGTGCACGCCGGAACGAGCACGAACTTCAACCAGCAGCTCCTCGACAACTCGCCGACGTCGCGCAATCAGTTCTTCGACGCCCTTGCCTATGCGCCGGCCGTCAAGTCGGCGAGTCAGAGCATCGGGTCGACCAGCCAGTTCGTCATCTTCGGATCGCAGTCGAGCCAGAACGCGTTCCAGTACGACGGCCTCGACGTTTCTGCACCGTCGTTCGGCGGTCCGTACGACTGGCCGAACTACGACATGATGGCGGAACTGCAGGTAAAGTCCGTCGGTGCGTCCGCTGAGCAGGCCGGCTTCCAGGGCGGCGTGGTGAACCTGGTGCTCAAGTCCGGGAGCAACACTTTCAAAGGCAGCGCCAGCTATTACGGGCTCGTACCTGGTCTCTACGCGAACAACACCCCCGACGCCAAGTACCCCGCCGAAGTACAGCACAACAACGATTACAACTTCACGTTCGGCGGACCGATCAAAAAGGATCGCGTCTGGTTCCAGTTCATCAACGAGAACATCCGGCGTCTGCAGACGTCGGTCGGCGTGCCGCCCGACCTGGCGCAGCCCGTGAAGATCTGGCGGCCGTACATCAAGGTCAACGCGCGACTGACGAATGCGGATGACATCTCGGTCTCGTACAACGACTGCCGCGACTGGTGGTCGTACGGCGCCAGCCTGACCACGCGCCCCGAAGCCGGCGGCGTCGAGATCGGTCAGGACCCGGTGGTCATCGCGCGATGGACGCACGCATTCGGCTCGTCGACGATGCTCGAAGTCGCGGGCGGCGGCGTCTACGTACGGAAGACGAACACGGCGGTCAGCGGCGACCTTGATACGCCCGGCCACCTGGATCTTGGCACCGGCATCACGAGCGTCAACTGGGCGTTCCCGAACATGAGCGACTACCAGAACAAGACGAACGTGAACGCCAAGGTCTCACATACGGCCAGCGACTTCCTAAAGGGCACGCACGAGTTCAAGTTCGGCGTCCAGACGGCGCCGTGGAACACGGCAATTGCGCGCGGGTCGTACGCGAGCGGGAGGAAGTTCTACGATCTGAGTGCTAAGCCGTACTACATCGTCGTCCAGGAGCCATACGCGCGCGGCGCCAGCGTGCCGACGGCCGGCGTATTCGCGCAGGACGACTGGACCGTGAACAGCCGCGTCGTGCTGAATCTCGGACTCCGGTACGATCACACCAGCGGCAGCGTCCCGGAGATCCAGCAGCTGGACGCGCACCTCAATCCGACGGGCAAGTCGTTCTCGGGCATCGCCGATCTAATCAAGTGGAACAACGTGTCACCGCGAGTCGGCGCGACCATCAGGCTCGATTCGGCGGGCAAGACCGTGGGAAAAGTCAGCTGGGGCCGCTACTGGGGCAAGCTGATCGCGCCGATGTTCAACAACATTTCCCCGGGCAACACCCAGATCAACGCGCTGTACTACAACTCCGCGACGGGCGCCTACGACATCCCCGGCGGTGTGTTCTTCAACCCGAAAGCCAACTACGGGATCGACCCGAACCTGAAGAACCAGTACACCGATCAGCTGTATCTCGGCGTCGAGCGGCAGCTGCTGCCGGACTTCGGCGTCAACGTGTATTTCGTCTACAAGAACGACGGCGGGTTCATTCGCCTCGACGACGTCCAGGGCGTATACACGGCGCAGCCGTTCAACGACACGTTCGGCCACCAGACGCTGACGGTGTACAACCGGACATCGCCTGGCTCGCAGAGCCTCTTCGAGGTCACGAACCGCGACGATCTCGATCAGGACTACAAGACGGTGGTCGTCGAAGCCAACAAACGCTTTTCGAAGGGCTGGCAGATGCAGGCGTCGTATCAATGGGCTCGGAGTCTCATCTATGCCGGCGGAGGCTTCCAGGCGCAGAACTTCGCGAACCTCAGTCGCACCGGCTTCGGACGCGACCCCAACGACCTGGTGAATGCGTACGGACCCTCCACCGTTGAGAGCTCGAACTCGGTCAGGACGACGCTCACCTATCAGGCGCCGTGGGGCGTGCATCTGGGCGTTCGCTACTTCTTCGACTCGGGCCGGCCGTACGGACGCCTGGTCCGCGTGCCGCTGAACCAGGGCTCGCGCAACGTGCTCGCAGAACCGAGGGGCGCGTACAATCTACCAGCGGCAAACGATCTTCGTTTCCGCATCGACAAGGATTTCAGGTTCAACGAGACCATGAGACTGCGTCTGGCGTGGGACCTGATCAACGCGACGAACGCGGCAACGCCGGCAACGTACGGCAACAACAGCTCCGTGTCCACCTACGGTCAGGTGCTCTCGGTCGTCGAGCCGAGACGGAGCATGATGAGCGTACGATTCGAATTCTGAGAACAAAAGGAGCGCCGGGATCATATGAGTCAACTTCGAACCGCCATTCGCATCGTCCTCCTGTCGGGCCTCGTCGTCGGCGGACTCGCCGATCTCGAGTCCCAGGAGCGCGCCGCCCGCGAGTGGCGATACTACGGCGGGGATCACGCCTTCACGCGCTACGCGCCGTTTGATCAGATCACGCGTGACAACGTGAAGAACGTCACGATTGCGTGGACGCGCCCCGCTGTGAACCCGGCGCTCACCAACGCGTTCCCCGATCTGAAAGTCAACGCGTACCTGAAGTCGACGCCCATCGTCGTCGACGGCGTCATCTATACCCAGGATGCTCACGGCCTGGTGACAGCGTTCGACGGCGCGAGCGGCAAGACGATCTGGGAACAGGAAGCGCCGAAGGAAGAAGCCGCTGGCGATCCGACGCGCGGACTGGACACCTGGGGCACCGGCGACGCGCGAGAGATTCTCGCCATCCGCGGCGAACATCTCTACGCGCTCAACGCGAAGACAGGCAAGCCGTCACCCGACTTCGGCGAGCGTGGCAGCGTCAGCCTGCATTTCAGCGACCCGCAGCCGCTCGCGGGCAAGTTCACCGACACCTCGGGCGCGATCGTGGTCGGCAACGTCGTCGTGGTTGGTGGATACACCAACGGCGCCGGCGACGGCGGCGGGAAGAAAGAACGCGCCCGCGACGACATCCGCGGCTTCGACACGCGCACCGGCAAGCTGCTCTGGACCTTCCATGTGATCCCGCAGCAGGGCGAGCCCGGAACCGAGAGCTGGGGCAACGACTCGTGGAAGTACGCAGGCGACCTCGGCGCGTGGAATCCGCTCAGCGCCGACGACGAGCTGGGCTACGTGTACGTGCCGCTGACGGCGCCGACTTCCGCCGCGTTCGGCGGATGGCGGCCTGGCGACAACCTGTACTCGAACGCTCTCGTCGCGCTCGACGCGAAGACTGGCCGGAAGGTGTGGCATTTCCAGATGGTCCATCACGATCTCTGGGAGTACGACAA
>AR_comb_assmDRAFT_10213700_pt1 | contig 29576 bp, 45 predicted proteins | sample ArasoioldDNA_FD_10543 | JGI IMG/M metagenome (IMG submission 10543) | reverse complement strand
CGCCGTTACCGTTAAAACGGCCACCGAGGAGTATTGGCTTGTGGGCGGATGGGCCGCGGAGTGATTCTCAAACCTGGTGGGCCTACGACCCGCTAATACATACCCATGAGTAAGAACACGAAAAACGTCGGGCCGGCCGGATACAGGTGGGACCGTATGAGCAAAGCCGAGCGCCTTGCCCTGATCCGGACGGATGCAACAATGAGACATCCCCATTGGACCGCCTTGGCGGACCGTTGGGCTTCCGCCGATTGGGGGCAGCTCACCGGGCTCCAACGGGACGCGACGATGGACCTCTTCAAGTCCCAAGGACTTTCCCACCTTTGATGGGCCAGCAACCCGCTTAACCAACCCATATGTCAAATATGAATATCAACCTCGAAACAATCCTCCCGTGGACGGCACCCGTCCGGGTCGCCACGAAGAACGGCGACCGAATGCTCCGCAAGGCCCCGGCCGAGCGGGGGCACTCCTTTTGGGACACCTGGAACGCAAACCGGGAAGCCCTCCGGTCCGCCGGGATCACCGTCAAATACGTCAAGCACGACGACGCCGGGTTGCCCGTGTATGAAATCCTTTGGTGGCTCCCGCTGGATCCCGCCGTGGTCGAAGCCGAGCGGCTCCGCCGGGAAGAGGAACGGCTCGAGCTCAAGGAAGCCCTCGAGGGTAAGCACGCCAAGCTCACGGCCGAGCAGTACGCCCGGTTCAAGCTCATCGAGAAGAAACTCCTCCCGTTCCAGATCCCTTCGGTCCGCCGGCTCGTCAAAGCCCTCTCGACCTATAACGGGGCCCTCGACGCGTCCGACACGGGAACCGGGAAGACTTACGCGAGTCTCGCCGCCGCCTTCATCCTTAATCGCCCGGTGTACGTCGTTTGCCCGAAGGCCGTCCGGCCGAGCTGGAAACGGGCCGCCGCTCATTTCGGGATGAGCATTTTCGTTTGCAACTACGAGCTCCTCCGCCGGGGTGAGCAAGCCGCCGTCCGGATCGTCGGCGAGGGCAAGAACGAGGACTTCCAATGGCACTTGGATCCGACCACGATCATCATCTTCGACGAGTGCCACCGGCTGAAGGATCACCGGACTTGGAATTGTGCCCTCGGCCTTTCCGCCATCCGCCAGAAGTACATGGTGATCGGGCTTTCGGCCACGGCTGCGGACAACCCGCTCCAGATGAAGTTCAGCGGGTTCCTGACGGGTTGCTTCCCGGAGAAGCGATTCTGGGCGTGGGCCCAATCGCACGCTTGCAAGAAGGGTCGTTGGGGCATGAGCTTTGAAGGCGGGGTGGAGGAACTCAACCACATCCACCGGGAGATCTTTCCGCTCCACGGGACCCGCGTTCGGATCGCCGACCTCGGCAACGCTTTCCCGGAGACTCAAATCACGGCGGAGTGTTACGACACGAACGGGAACGAGTCCAAGATCAATGCGGTGTACGACGAGATGAAGGACGAGATCGCCCGCCTCCAGGAACGGATGAACGCGGACACCGGGGCCTGCATCCTGGTCGCAATGCTCCGGGCCCGCCAGAAGGCCGAGATCCTCAAGGTCCCGGCGATCGCCGCGATGGCGCAAGATGCCGTCGAGGAAGGGATGTCCGTGGCGATCTTCGTGAACTTTGATGAGTCGGCCGACGCGCTCGTGGCCAAGCTCAAAACCGAGTGTGTGATCCGGGGCGGGCAATCCGATACGGTCCGCGAGAACAACATCCAAGGGTTCCAAGAGGACCGGGAGAAGATCATCATCTGCAACATCAAGGCCGGCGGCGTCGGAGTATCCCTCCACGGCTCACCCGGGAAACGGATGCGCCTCGCAATCATTTGTCCGACCTGGAGTGGCCAGGACCTCAAGCAAGCCCTCGGCCGGGTCCACCGGGCCGGCGGGGTCAAATCCCTCCAACGGATTTTCTTCGCCGCGAAGACCATCGAGGAGCGGATCTGCGATCAAGTCCGGGAGAAGATCGGCCGCATCGACTTGCTGAACGACGGGGACCTGAAGCTCAACGAGAACCGGCCGGAGGAAATCATCAAGGACATCCCGGAGCCGCAACCGCAACCCGCGGCCGGATCGCCCATCATCCCGGTCGTCCACCCGGAGGAAGAAGGCGGACCGAAGGAACCCGGTATGAAGCCGCGGAAGGATCCGGCCCTACCCGCTGAGGTCATTACCGACACCCACCAAGCCCTCAAGATCCTGGCCGGGATGTGCGACGGGGCCCGTCGGAAGGATGAAGCCGGGTTCAACGCTATGGACACCGCCTACGGAAAGTCCTTGGCCGCTCAAGCCACCCTCACGCCCCGCCAAGTGGCCGTGGCGCTGAAGATGCTCCGCAAGTATTACCGGCAGCTCCCGGTGGATCTCCGGACCCGCTTGGGCCTCACCCCGTCCAAGTCGGGCAAGGAAGCCAAGGGCACACCCGGTCCGTTGAAGCGGACCCGCTCGACGCCGGCCGCCTTCGGGGGACACTCCGCCGTGGCAATCATCCGGGCCTGTGGAGTAGCCGGGTGGGACTTCAAGCGGACCCGGGCCGTCCTCAACCGGATCGGGGCAACGGTGGCGGACAATACGATCCGGATCCAGCTCAATGCCGGCCGGAAAGGATTGGCTCCCGCCGCCCCGGTGGATGTGGCCGGGCTGGAGAAGGCCCCGGCCGGGAACCCGGTGGTCCAGTAAGATGGTCCACCGGCGGCTTGGAAATGGCACTACGATGGCATGGCCAAGAATCCGGCCCGGCGGTCCACCGGGATGGTCCAGAAGATAATTCTAAAAATATAGAATTGGGACGTTGACGGGATCCAGGACCGGGTTATATTACGGCATGATGGTAAACGAACGATTCGCAAGAACGATGGGCCAACGACCCGCTTATAGAACCCGTATGTCAAATATGAAACAAAATGCAACGCTGTTAATGACGGGGCACTCCTTGACCCTCCTGGTCGGGAACGAGCCGGTGAACTTCCTCCTGGCGGATTACGGTGCGGGCCGGCCCGGTCCTAAGCGCCAGGTGGCCTTGCTCAAGGATTACATCCGCCGCCGCCGGGACACCCTCCAGTTTACCCCTAACAATATCAAGACGTTCCCGTGGCTCCGGGAAGTCCTCGGCCTCCCGATGGGCCCGGAGGACTTCGCCCGGGACGGGGCCCTCGCCGCCGCCCGCAAGATCGGGAACGAGATGGTCACCGGACTTCCCAGAAGTAATGGGCCTGCGACCCGCTTATATCACGAGTATGAAGAAAACGATCACAACAATGAGAAGGACATGGACGGTCCGTATGCACGCAGATCCGGCCGGACGGGGGATGTGGATGTCGGTGGATGTGGAAGCCAGCGACCGGAGTGAAGCCCTCGAGGCCGCCACAAAACTGGGTAAAGGAACGGATTACCCGTATGCGGGACGGGCCTCCTGGAAAGGGTGCTGATCAATTTTGAGTGGGCCTTTAACCCGCTTATATCACAAGTATGAAGACAATGACACAAGCAAGTTTGGCCCGGGCGATCCGGGAAGGCCGGGTGGAGGTCGTTAGCGAAGCCACCCGATCGGGTTACACCGAGATCCGCCGGACGGCGACGGGCAAACGGGAGATGGTCCAAGTCATCACCCCGGAGGACCGTCTCGACCGACTCACCGCGATCGCGGGTGCGATCGCCGCCCTGAGACGGGCCTAACATCCGCTTATAGGAACCATATGAACAAAACCGAAATCAAATACGAAGTGCTGACCTGGGAAACGTCCCCGGACATCCACACCCTTAACATGGCCCTCAAACGGTTCAACCGTCCGTTGCTGGTCCCGGTTGTGGGTGTTTACCCCGTCGGCCACACGGTCGTGATCGTGGAAACCCGCGACCGGTCCAAGGCCCAAGAACTTTACAACAAACACGTCGGAGCCACCGCTTCCCAGAAGTGATGGGCCTATAACCCGCTAATACATACCCATATGAGCAACATTGCATCAAAAAAACAAGCGGTGGAGTTGATCCGCCGCGCCGTAGCTGCGGGCTGGACCCGCGAAGTCACCGCCCAACGCCTTGGTGTTCCGGGCGCCCGTCCGTTCTCGGTCCTGGTTTGCCTGTCCAAGACGGTCGAGATGCACCGGGGTGCGGTTATCCGATACGCCCACGTCTTCGTGAGCTTCCGGAACACCGACCGGCGCTTCGGCCGGATGACCGTTTCGATCAACACCCGGATGGACTACGACCGCAAGGGCAAAGGATCCCGCGGGTTGTGGTCCGCCAACTATGCGATCGCCGATTTGAAGAAGGAAGAAGCGTCCGAATATGCCGTGAAACCCTCCACCCCTGCCGTCCAATGATCCCGCTCAAACAATTCGCCCTCATGGGCAATGCCACGTTCACCGTCCGGTCCTGCAAGACGGGAACCCGGTTCACCTTCCGGGTTCGCCAACCCAAGGACGACGCCCCGCATTTCGTCTCGGTCCTCAACGGGCCGGACAACGAATCGAACTACGCGTTCCTGGGAACCATCTTCAACGGGGAGAAGTTCGTCCACGGGCGCAAGTCCCGGATCACCCCGGAGGCCCCGTCCGCCGTCGCCTTCAATTGGGTGTGGGCCCACATCGGGAACGGGCTCGAGGGCAAGGTGGAGATCTTCCACGAAGGTAAGTGCTGCCGGTGCGGGCGCAAGCTCACGACGCCGGAGTCCGTCGAGGCGGGTATCGGGCCGGAGTGCATCAAGCACTTGGGAGGTGGGCTGTGATCGTCAAGGTTGAAAGAGTGGGCGGGCGTCGTCGCCTCGTCCAACTAATGATCGGCTCACCCGCCATGCGATTCGAGCTAACCAAGGAGGAAGCCCGCAAGCTGGCCCACGGCCTTCGGAAGGCGACGGCCGCCATTGAGTATTCGGAGTTGACCTCCCGTATTGGAGCGGCATTCCGACGGCTCGAGAAGAAGCACGGAGGTGTCCAATGATCGCCTCCACCAACCTATTCAATTACGACAAGGAAACCCGGACGTTCTCGCAGGAGATCTCTACCCTCGAAGGATCCACCGGAGGGCATTGGGCCACGGCTTACATGACGCTGAAGTCCCACCGGACCGGGGCTGAGGTCGAGTATGAGGTGGAGCGGGTGGAGCGGGACGGCGAGGGAGACGTGGAGTATTGGGTCCTCAAGCCTACCCGCCGGGGCGTGGTCCGATGCCCGGCGGCCAAGGGAACTAAGGTGGTAATTTACAACGACTAACAACCATGAAAATCGACATCATTATCAACGCGCACAACGCCCCGCCGGTCACGCTGACCCCGGAGCAAGTCACCCTCCTGAAGGATGCCCTCGCCGGGTTCCTGAAACTTTCCGACCGTTGGGATCTTCCGTCCCTCGAGAAGATAATGGGACGACGGGCGGCCAACAACACCCACCTGGACCGGGCCAAGCTCGAGGCATTGGTCAAGGCAATCGGAGGATCCCGATGAACCGGGCTTGCGCAGATTGCCAGCAGGAGGCGGGAACCCTCAACCGGGCGGACGCCAACACGTCCCACGGCCAATGCCTCCGACACTTTGTGACCACGTTGCTCCAAGGCGGGGCGGCGTGGTCGGACATACGGGATGCGGTCAAACACGTCCGGTCCACCCCGAAAGGGTTTTGCCCGGACCTCAAGCAGAAAGGAAAAGTATGACATTGCAGGATCGATTGGTGCGGGGCCTATTGGCCATGGGTTATCGGGATGCGGGAGTCCGCGGGAAGTACCGACACTTCAAGAAGGATGTCGCCGGGGCGTCGGACGGTTCAGTCGTCGGTGGAGGATATACCAGCCTCTTCATCGGGAAGGCCGGGGCCCTACGCTACGGGCCGTCGCCGTCCCGGTCCTCCGCCGTCAACGGCGGGGATCGCGAGGGTGCTTTGTACAAGGCGATCCTCGCACTCGGAGATAAACAATCAAACCAAATGAAAGACACAACAGAAATCGAAATCAAAACGGTCACCGACCAGAAGCGCGGGTGCGGCTGGAGGAAACCCGGTGGCCTCTATCTCATATCCAAGGCGGTGTTCACGAGCTGTGGACTCCTCCCGCTCCCGCTATCGGTTTGTCCATGCTGCGGGGAAGGCGTCAAGCCGGCCCGCGGGTGGACGTGGATCAACCCGGCCCTCATGTTTAAGGACCGGGAGTGCTCCACCCCGTCGAAGTGCGGACGGTGCTCGCTCAAGAAGTTGCCGGAGCAGGCCGGCCTCCTGTGGGTTGGAGAGATGTATTACGAGACCCCGGCGGACTTCCTGAAAGAGGTCCGGCAGCAGGGTGTCTCCCGGAGGATCCACAGCCTCCCTCACGGGTTTGAGCTCGGCAAGACTCAGGTGTTCGTGGCCCACGCCAAGGCGATCCAGAAGGAATGCCCGGCCAAGTGTCGCCTCCCGGAGAACTTCACCGGGGCCTGCAAGGTGTGCGGAGGATCGGGTGTCGCCTACGGGCCGGGGATCTTCCAGGTGTTCCGTCCCACCGAGATCCAATACGTGGTCAAGGGCGACGAGGAGATGGCCGAGCTGGAGGCTATGGTCAAGCGGGGCATTACCCTGGTGGAAGTCAACCGGGAAGGTGTTCTCGGTGGGGACGGCAACGGGGAAGAGGACGACGCGTAGATTTAATAAGGAGCAATATGGTCAACCAAGAAGTCATAGAGAAGTTACAGAAGATCCTGGCCCTAGCTGCCGACTCGGCAGCAACGGCCGGCGAGGTGGAGGCCGCGATGGGAAAGGCTAAGGAGCTCGCGCTCCGCTACGGGGTCAGTCTCGCCTCCGTCCCGCCGAAGGCCGGATCGAAGTCCGGTCCGGCCCTCAACGTCGAGACTAACAGCAACCTCGTGCCGAAGACTCGGTTCAAACACGCCTATCACGACCCGATCTTCGCGGTCCTTCAGGAGGCGTTCGGGGTGAAGATCCTGATACGCAAACACCGGGGCCACTCGTCCACCCACGTCAGCATCTCACACATCTTCGTGATCGGGGAAGAGACGGACGTGGCGCTGGTCCTCGTAGTTTACCCGTGGTTGGAGAAGCTGTTCCCACGGTTGTTCTCCGTCGGGATCCGCCAAGGGAAGGTGGCCGGCCGGGATCGTGCCAGCCAGAACGGGTTCTTCTGGGGCCTCGCCCGGGGAATCATCGCCGTGAACAAGCGGGAGGAGGAGAAGCTGACTCAAGCCCAAGCCACTTGCTGGGCCCTCGTCGTCCGGTCCAAGGAGGCATTGATCAAGCAGAAGATGGAACAGGACTTCCCCAACGCGACGGAGGGGAAAGCCAAGAAGCTGGCCATGGATTACCGGGCCCACGCCCACGGGCAACGGGAGGGTGAGAAGATAAACCTCCGCCAAACAACCGGCGGAGATAATGGAAAGGAACAGATCGAAGCATGAAAACGATAAACGATTGGATGCAGGAGTTTTTCACCCAGATTGGCCTCACGGCCAAGCGCCTAGGGTTGGATTACAAGCGGGTGGAGGAGCTCGACGACGCTACGGGCGGAGACTTCGGGTTCAACGTGGACGGGATCGACTTCCTCCTCACCGGGTGGAAGGCCGGCCGGGAAGGTTTAGTCTTCCAGCTCCACACTATGCAACACTTCCCCGGCTCCACCCGGATGGGAGAGGTCATTGAGCCACCTTCCTCCGAGCCCGTCGAGGTGCCGAACGGGAAGTACACCGTCAATCCGTTCCCGCTGATCGGCCGGGTGTTCGAGGTCGTGTACAAAGAGCGGATCCAAGCCGCCTTGGAGGCGGTCACCGAGGATCTCTACCGGGACGAGGAGGAAGCATGAACGCAAACTACAACTTCAACAACGACCCTCAGCTCCTCCGCCGGGCGGCGGAGAGTTACCGGGCGAGGAACATCTTCCTCATAGTCGCGGAGGGACATGTGGTCGCCGGGACGGACGGGATCATTGCCCGGTTCGACAACGACGCGGCGGCGGTGAAAGGCCTCGAGGAGGCCGGCTACATCCGGGAGAAGCTTTGTCACAACCTAATCTTCCGACCGCCGGAGGCTCCATGAAAGGAAACCTAGTTGGTAAGTTCGTATCCATCTGGACCCGGCCTACCCGCCGGCATAAGTGGAAGGTGGAGTACACCTTCGTCCTCGTCTGTCATCACAAGAGGAATGATAAAGGCAAATGGTATCGCAACCAACCTGTAATTGAGATTGGTTGGCAGACCTCGAGTAGCGGCGGGCCCACGGGAACCAGCTGGTCGCTGGCCTACTTGAGCGACCTCCGGAAGGTGGGCCCGCCATTGTTCGATGTTAAAGCCCGACTCGACAAGCCCAAGAAAAAGCGGATTCCGTATCACGAATACACCGGAGGATTCAAACCATGATCACCGAAGAAATCGAAAGCCTTCCACGCAAAGCCAACTTCCACGTCCACCCGCGCTACACCTGCGGGTCGGGAGCCATGGTGGATATGATGACCTGTATGCACGTCGCCGCGCAGGAGAAGGAATCTTACCAACATATCTTGGAGGGAGCAGAAGGGGAGGAGCGACAAGCCCTCGCCCAAGAGGTCGGGCTCGAGGGTATCTGTTACGCCCGGTGGGAGAAGGGGCGGAGGGTTTTCCGCTACGACCTCCTCACCGGGAGAACCTTCCAGGAACCCAAGCGCCTCGAGTATGAGGAGCTGGAGCGGTGGAAAGTCCTCGAGAGTCACGTCAGGATCCTAGCCCGGTTCGGCTCCAGGGTCCCAGGCGAGGTCGGGATGAACGACAAGGACAAGCGGGAGCTCGAAGCCTTGCGGGAGCGGGCTAAGATCCACCGGCAGGAGATCAAACCATGAAAGCCGATAGACTGAAAAAGCCGATCAAGATCTTCTGAGCAGTCGTCGTAGGCTACGGTCGTAGCATCCCAGAAGGATCCTTGCCCGTCTTCTCCGTGGATACGGAGGAGGAGGCAAGGATGTTGATCACGCTCACCTGCCCGACGGACATTGACGGAGTCCACTTCGCCCGGGAGCTGGCCGTCGAGCAGTCGTTGAAGAACCTCTACGCCTTCTCCGACCGCCTGGCGAAGGCGTGGGCCCTCTGGCAAAAGAAGTCCAAACGCCGGCCGGCCCCGCCCAAAAAGTCCCGCAGATAATATAGGTGGCGGGACCGTTCACCGCCGGAGGATCCGTTGCGTCGGGTCCTCCGACCTACGTAGTCTTAATGCCTATGGACATTCAAGAGAAGTACTCGCGGATCTTTGCTCGGCCGGTGGCTTTCCATCGGGTTTTCGTAGATTGGACCGGAAGTGTCCACGCCGCCCTAATGCTCTCCCAACTTGTGTATTGGAGCAGTCGGACCAGCAACAAGGAAGGTTGGGTGTATAAGACGGCGGAGGATTGGGAAAGGGAGACAGGATTGTCCTACAAGAACCAACGTACTGCGAGGTTACAATTGAGGAGACTCCAGCTGATGAAGGAGCTCCTGTGCGGAGTACCGGCCAAGTTGTACTTCCGTGTTGTTTGGTCGGAATTTGATAGGCGATGCCGATTGGGAAAGCCTAGCCATGCCGAAGGGGAAAGGCTAGTTGGACCGGAGGTGTCTGACAAGCCATGCCGAATCGGCAGAACTAATACAGAGAGTACCCCAGAGAATACCCCGGAGGGGAAACTAAAGTTTCCCCCGCACGCCCCTGCCGGGGCGGCGAAGGACACCGGGTTGGGCATCCTTGTTAATGGAGAGATATCAACAATCCTCCAAGGCTTCTTCAAGCTGTGGAGACGGACCGGTAGTACCCGCTATTCCTCCCAAGACAACTTCCAGGTCCTCGCCCCCAAGTGGAGGAATAGGGTTGAACGCCTCCTCGAGTCCGGCGTCAGCTTGGAAGAGTTCCGCACCGTCGCCAACTGGTATCTTGAACATGTGGATGACGACTGGACTCCCAAGTGGAACGGTGTTAATCACTTTTGTGACTCGTTCTTTGAGATCAGGAAGGCTATGCGTCGGGCCGGGGCCAAGAAGAACGGGCACAGCCGGGACGAGGACCCGGAGGAGATTATTGATCCAGAAACAGTCGGTAGCTCAATCGTCGAAGTGATAAGACATAGGAAAGGATAGTATGCCAATAATAGTCAGGGACTACTCGGGTAAGGAAAGTCGGCCAGTGTTAATAGCTATGATGATTCATAGCGGGGTGTTGGGTCGGATCGCCTCCATTACCAAGGGCCACGAGAACTTGTTTGGAGGCAAGTGGGCGGATCTCATAGCGGGATGGTGCTTGGATTACTGGCGGAAGTATGGGAAGGCTCCGGGCAAGGCTCTTCTCCCCATCTTTCAGGATTGGGCCTTACAGTGTAAGGACAACGGGGCGGTGGAGTTGGTGGAATCTATGTTGGAGGGATTGGGTAAGGAGGCCAGCCGGTCGGAGGATCTGAACGAGGACTTCATTGTGGATTTGGCCGCCCGTTATTTCGACGGGGCCCAGTTGAACCGGATCCAAGGGGAGATGGACGAAGCCCTCCGACAAAAGGACATCGACCAGGCGAGGGAGGTTCTCCTGTCCTACAAGAGGATCCAGTTGGGTAGTAGTGGCGAGATCCAAGTGGATGCGGAGTCCATAGCCCGGTCCTTGCTGAACCGGGAGAAGAACCAAGTGGTGATATGGCCTAAGGATTTGGGCAAGTTCCTCTCGCCCCACTTTTCGCGGGATCGGTTCATCTCGTTTGTGGGCCCGGAGAAGCGGGGCAAGAGCTACTGGCTCCAGGAAACCGTTTGGCAGGCCTTACGCCAACGCCGGCGGGTCCGTTACTATGTGGTCGGGGATATGAGCGAGGACGAGGTGATCCAACGATTGATGGTGAGATCCTCCCGACGTCCGTTGGATGCCAAGTCCATAAAGATTCCTAGGGACCTTCAAATCATCAAGGAGGGGGCGGACCGGAAGCCGAAGGTCGAGTCGGAGGTTTATGATAGTGGGGAGGTCACCTTGAAGGGACGGATCCTAGATTGGGAGAAGATCGCCGGGAAAAGAGGAGGGCTCCTGTCATTACAATGTCGATCCGCCCATTCTATCACGGCCGGGGAGATCGAGAATGAACTACGACACTTGGACCCGGAGGATGTACCGGACGTGGTGGTGATCGACTATGCCGACCTGTTGGCCCCGGAACCGCACACGGTGAAGATGGACTTCCGTCACCAAGTCAATATGACGTGGGCTTTGCTCCGGAGCATCTCGCAGAAGTATCACCTCCTGCTTGTGACTGCTACCCAGGCCGCCGCTACATCCTACGACCGGAAGTTGATCACGAAGAAGGATTTCTCCGAGGACAAGAGGAAGAATGCCCATGTGACGGGTATGATCGGGATCAACCAGACGGCCGAGGAGAAGGTGCACGGCATCTACCGATTGAACTGGGTGTTCCTCCGGGACGGGAAGTGGGCGGACTTCCAAGTAGTCTGGACGGCGGGGAACCTGGCCGTCGGATGCCCTTGCTTCGTTTCCAAATTGCCGTAGATAATAGGATGAAGAAGAAGATGAACCAAGCAGTTAACAACCTAGGGCGGCGGCAGGGTATGAGCTGGAGGCTGTTGGAATTGCTCCAGCAGCGGGAAGGTTGGTGGCACGACCATGAGGTGTCCAAACTCACCGGCTTGCCCCTCTCCGTCGTCCGGCCGGCGCTCCACTACTTGCGGAGGGTCGGGGCCGTGAAGTACCGGAAGCAAATCCAGTATCGCCTCGACGGTCGGAAGTCCTTGGATCGTCTGCTCAAGAGAAAGAAGAAATGAACACAGTAACCAAATCCTACCGGGACTTACCAGCAGCTCATAGACAACCCAATCACGATGGCCACTGCCGACTCATTCATGGTCATAATTTCGCCTTCGATATAACCTTCGGGTGTAATTTCCTAGATGAGAATGGCTTCGTGGTGGACGTGGGCAAGTTGGAGGAAGTGAAGGCCTTCCTCGTGGAGAGCTTCGACCACACCCTTCTCCTCAACTCGGACGATCCGCGGTTGGAATATCTTGTCGCCGGGCTCACATCGGAGCTCAAGGTTACGCCCGGCGGGGTAGGGGAGGAGGATACTGAGACGGTGCAGTCTCCGGTCGCAAAGATAGTGTTCGTCCCCAACTGCGGGATGGAGGGATTGGCGAAGTGGGTGTTTGAGGAAGTTCAAGGGATCGTGACCAAGCAGGTCCCCGGAGCAAAGGAGCGGGGCCTGCTTGTGGTGGAGGTCGTTTGTTGGGAGGACTCCAAGAACCGGGCAACCTATCGACACGAATGAGCTTCCCACTTCCCATCCACGAACGGTTCCACACCTTCCAAGGGGAGGGTGTGTATATGGGTTGCCCGGCCTTCTTCATCCGCACCTTCGGGTGTCCGGTCCAATGCCCTTGGTGTGATAGCGCCGGGACTTGGCATCCTTCCTGGGTCCCGCAACACGTCGAGCGGATACCCGTGGCGCAGCTCGTCCAGGAGCACCGGGACGGGCCGGAGGTGGACTTCGTCGTCATCACCGGGGGTGAGCCGGCCGTCCATGACCTGACCGAGCTGACTGAGGAGTTGGCGTGCCGGATCCACCTCGAGACGAGCGGGACGTTCCCGATCAGGGGGACTATTGATTGGATTACCCTGTCCCCGAAGAAGTGGAGGATGCCGCTGAGGGAGAACGTCCAGAGGGCCCACGAGTTCAAGGTGATCGTTGAACAGCCGTCGGACATCAAGTACTACTCCGATGCTATTGGAGAAGTGTTCAGTATGAAGGAGGGGAAGCTACACGCCCCGATTTGGCTCCACCCTGAGTGGGGACACCGGGAGGATCCCGTGACGCTTGGAGCGATCAGTGACGCGGTCAAGGAAGGCCGGGGACGGTTCCGGGCCGGGTGGCAGATTCACAAACCTTACCGGGTGGATAGTCGGGACGCCCGCACGCAAGTCTTAGTTCCCCTCGGCGGGGACCTGAGGAAGGGATACTAAACGCCGGAAAAGCGAAGACAAACGCGGTTTTGAACGAAGACAATTATGGATAAAAGGATTCTAAGCCAAGCGGATTGCATGAAGGCCGTCCACCGGCTGATTAAGGACGAGGAGATCTTCAACGGGTTTCGTGTGTATGGTGTCCCGCGTGGAGGCACCGAGGTGGCCAGACTTTGCGGCAAGGCGAGCAATAAGTTAATGGAGGTGGAGCACGCATCGGAGGCGGACTTCATTGTTGATGATATTGTGGACAGTGGGGCGACACGGGATCGCTACCGGCAGCGGTTCCCGAAGGCTCCCTTTCTAGCCCTCACCGACTATCTGGATCCTCCCCACGTCCACGGTCAATGGATTGTTTTCCCGTGGGAGGTGACGGAGGACGGGGAGGATCGCTCGGCCGACGATATCGTGGTCCGGCTTCTCCAGTACATCGGGGAGGATCCCAAGCGGGAGGGTTTGGTTGGCACTCCGCAGCGGGTGTTGAAGGCGTGGAAGGAGTTGACGGTCGGGTATGGACAGGACCCGGCGGCGATCCTGTCCCGGGACTTCGCGGCTGACAAGTATGACGAGATCATAGCTTGCCCGTTCATCGAGTTCTTTAGTTGCTGCGAGCATCACCTCCTCCCCTTCTTCGGTGTCGCCCACGTCGCCTACCTTCCCTCGGCCGAGAAGCCGCGGATCGTCGGGTTGTCGAAGATGGCCCGGCTCGTCGATTGCTTCGCCCGCCGCCTCCAGATCCAAGAGCAGATGACCATTCAGATTGCCGACGCAATGGAGGAACACCTGGACCCGAAGGGAGTGGCGGTGATCATCCAAGCCAAGCACTTGTGTATGGCCTGCCGGGGAGTATCCAAGCGGGAGAGTGTGATGGTGACGAGTGCGATGCGGGGAGTCTTCCGTGACAACGATCCGGCCCGGTCGGAGCTCTTCAAGTTGATCGAATTGGCATCCCATAGTAACGGGAGATAATACGGCATGAATGCCTACCAAGAACCGAAGTATGAAGTCAAAGGCGGGAAGCTGGTCAACCGGCAGTCCGGTGAAGCTATCCCGGACGACGAGCCTGTGTTTATCCTCCGGGCTAGGGACAAGTATGCCGCCCACACCATCATCAGTTACTGTCAGGCCGTCCAAGACTCCCAACACCGGGAGGCCTCCCGGCTGAGGGCTGCTCAGTTCTCCAACTGGGCGGCACTCCACCCGGAGAGGATGAAGGAACCCGATAGTCAAATGGACACCGGTTGGACTTCCGCCGGGAACCCTCCGACGACATGATTGACGTCGAGGGTATATTCATGGACTCGGGTGCGTGGGGTCTCTTCACGCAACAAGTCCTGAAACGTGGCAAGTCGGCGGAGAGGATCGGGAAGCACGGACGGATCCTCGAGCCTCCGCCGATAGCGAACAGCTCCTTGGACTTCTCCTACTTCAACCTGACCAAAGGTTCCCCGTTCCGGGAGTACTGTGACAACTACGCCAAGTTCATGAAGGCGATGGCCGGCCGTCTCGACTTCTGCGCCAACGTGGATGTGATCGGGAACCCGGAGTTGACGATGGAAACCCAACGCTACTTCGAGGAGGAACACGGGCTCCGCCCTGTCCCGGTGATCCACCAAGGATCCTCCATGAAATACGTCGAGCATTACCTGGGCCGGAACTACGACATGATTGGCTTAGGTGGGTTTGCATCGGGAGTAGGAGGGTGGGAAACGATGCGACCCTGGTGCGACGATGTCTTCATGATAGTCTGCCCCGCCTCCAACAAACACCTCCCGGTCTGCAAGGTTCATGGGTTCGCAATGACGGGCCTGAAAGGGATTTGGAGGTGGCCGTGGTTCAGTGTGGACTCGACCTCGTGGTTGATTTGGCCCGCCAACGGGTGGATCCCTGTGCCGAGATGGTCGGAGACTAAAGGGTGGATGTACGATCGCCAGCCAATGGTGATCAATGCCTGCCCGGCATCCTCCACGACGAGGCGCCGGGAACGCCACATGCTCAACATCTCCGAGCGGGTCCGCGGATTGTTCCTCCAGTACATGAAGGAGGCCGGGGTGCCAATCGGGGAGGCGGTGTTGGAGAGTGTGAAGGTGAAAGGGGAGTGGGTGGAGAAGTGGAAGATGGTAGAGTGGGGTATCGTCTCGCATCACCGGGCCCGGATGGAGGCGAACCTTTACTACTTCAAGGAACTGCAGAACAACCTACCCGCTTGGCCTTGGCCGTTGAACCCTAAGATAATGCATAGGCGCCGGGCGATCCCGGCCGGCTTTGGACTATGAGAATCTACTTCAGCGGCGGCACCGGGATTGAGGGCGTGGACGAGAAGTGCTTCGACAAGTGGAAGCCCAAGCCCTATGTAATGTTGAGCTTCTTCGAGCTCAAGACGTCGAAGTCCAAAGCAACGGTCCGTATGATTAAGGCTCACCTAAAGAGAAAGAAAAACGATGCGCATAAACCGCGATGAACTGATTAAGGATTTGGTAATGGTGAAGGCCGGCGTCTCGCCGCGGGAGTTTATTGAACAGAGCTCCTGCTTCGTATTCAACGAGGGCGAGGTCATGACCTTCAACGACGAGGTGGCCTGTCGGAAGAAGACGGTGATACAAGTCCGCGGGGCCGTCCAGGCCGCCACCCTGATGGCTATCCTAGAGAAGATGAACGACCCGGAGCTGGAGGTGAAAGAGAACGAGAAAGGCGAGTTAGAGTTCCGGGGCAAGCGGAAAGCCTTCGGAGTTACCATGGACGCGGAGATCTTTCTCCCGATCGACCGGGTAGAGATCCCGGAGAAGTGGAGGAAGCTACCGGAGGCGTTCACCGAGGCGGCGGATCTGGCCCAGCATTGCGTCAGCTCCGACGAGAGTAAGTTCATCCTAACCTGCGTCCACCTTCACCCCGAATGGATTGAGAGCTGTGACAACCTCCAAGCCATTCGGGTGAAGGTGGACACCGGGCTTAAGCGATCCTGTTTGATCCGCGGGACCTCGCTCCAGCACATCAAGGACTTGGCGATGGATGAACTCGCCGTGTCCCCGTCCTGGGTCCACTTCCGTAACAAGGCCGGGTTGATCTTCTCCTGCCGGCGCTACTCGGAGGACTACCCGGACCTGTCCAAGATCTTCCTCGTCAAAGGGCACTCCATCAAGGTTCCCCGGACGTTGGCCGAGGCGAGCGACCGGGCGGCGGTGTTTGCAACCGACAAGGCTGGCGACCCGCTAGTCACCGTCACCCTAGAGACGGGCCGGGTTTGCCTGAAAGGAGAGGGGATCACCGGGTGGTATAAGGAGATCAAGAAGCTCGCCTACGACGGACCGCCAATGGAGTTCTCCATCTCCCCGACCTTGCTCAAGCATGTTTCGGAGGAGTACTCGGATGCGAGGATCTCCCCGGACAAGATGCGGGCGGAGGGTGACAAGGAGGGTAGGAGTTGGCAATACGTTACTGTCCTTGGAAATAACAACGGGAAGAAGAAAGAGGAGACGGTTAAGCCCAAGGAGAAATGAAAGGCTTCTTCGCAGTCGATGAGTTCGTGGAGAGGCCGGAGGTCGGGCTCGTCCCGAAGTGTGGGGCCTGCGGACTACTCAAGACTTGTCAGACTCCGAAGATGCCTCCCTACGGGAAGGGCAAGCGGGGTGTCCTGATCGTCGGCGAGGCCCCGGGCCAATCGGAGGACGAGCAAGGCCGGCCGTTCGTCGGGAAGTCCGGGCAGTTCCTCCGCGGGACCCTCGAGGGCTTGGGTTTCGATATGGACCGATACGCTTGGGTAACCAACGCCTTGATCTGCCGGCCGCCGGGCAATGCGACCCCGGACGACAAACGGATCTCCTACTGCCGGCCGAACTTGATCCAAGCGATCCAAAGACTCCAGCCCAAGGTCATCATCGCCTTGGGACGGTCAGCACTGAGCAGTGTGTTGGGTCCCTTCTGGACCGGGGACATAGGGACAATGGATCGCTGGACCGGGTGGACGATTCCGTTGGAGACGTATTGGGTTTGTCCCACCTGGCATCCCGCCTACCTACTGCGGATGAAATCCAATTTGATGGATCGCTTGTTCCGGGGACACCTCGAGCAGGCCCTCTCCCTCGCCTCCGAGCCCGTCCCGGTGAACGTGATGAAAGACTTCCAGCCCCGCCTTCTCTACGAGGACCGGGAGATTTATGAAGCCATCCGGGACCTCAACCGGGCCGGAGGATGGGCGGCAGTGGATGTCGAAACGAATTGCATCAAGCCAGAGTGGCCGAAAGGTAGGATCGTGTCCTGTTCCATCTCCAACGGGGCGGATACAATCTCCTATCCATGGACTCCGACGGCCAGGGAGTACACCGGGATGTTCATCAACTCCAAAGCGACGAGGAAGATCAGCTCCAACCTGAAGATGGAAGAGAGATGGTTCCTCAAAGAGTTTGGTCACGGGGTGGTCAATTGGGGACATGACACGATGTTAGCTGCCCACTGCCTCGACAACCGGACCGGGATCTGTTCGCTCAAGTTCCAAGCCTTCGTCCGCTTGGGCGTCCCGTCCTACAACGACAAGCAGGCCGCCTACCTCGAGGCGGTCAAAGGCCAACCTTACAATCGGATCGCCGAGTTGGACATACACCGCCTCCTTTACTACGGGGCCACCGACTCTTACTTGGAATGGCATCTCGCCAAGTTACAACGGAAGGAACTACATGCCTGATCTACCCAAGCCAACCCTCCGCCGGCTCCTCGACGCTGCCGCCCAAGTCGGCGCAGACCGGCTCGCTATGGTGAGGAGTTCAACTCCCTGCCGGGAGTCTGGTCTATTCGTGCTCATGATCGGGGCCAAGGCCGTCCGGGACCTCGGCCCAATCTGTATTGAGGCGGCGGCCAAGGTTACCGATGAACACGGACTCCCGGTGCACAAGGGTGATCTCCAACCGGATGATAACCTGGACGAGTGGTTCGACAAAATGGTGGCGGAGAAGACTTACTTCGCATGGGGTAAGAAGGACGACCCTTACGTTATGTTCACCTTCTTCGTCGGCCAGGAGCTCGTGGACTACTTGGCCCCCAGGTTGACGGAACAAGGGTGTTGGTGTGAAGGCGGCGGACCGCCGAAGAGATATTAAAATGTCGGGCATTTGGGACAACAACTCACGGATGAAAGTACAAGCCAATAGGCAGGAAGGATATCAACTCCTTCAGGACGGATTGCACGAGCTCTCTTGGGTGGAGAGTGTCGGCATCCGTATCGACACCCGGCGCCTCGCCTGGACCAAGGAGAAGCTTCAGGGTTTGACACGCGACCTCCGGCGGGAGCTGGAGGAGGATAAGACGTGGACCCGGTGGAGGAGGCGGTTTGGAGCCAAGGCGAACCTCAACTCGAGAGATCAGCTGGCGGTTATATTACACGACGAGCTAGGGCACGAGGTCAAGAAGACCACGGAGAACGGCCGGCCGATGATGGACGAGGAGAGTCTGGCCGACTTGAATCACCCCTTCGTAGATCGTCTCTCCAAGCTGTACAAATACGACAAGGCCCTCAAGACGTTCCTCACCGGCATCGAACGGGAGGTTATCGGGGACCGCCTCCACCCGATCTTCAACTTGCACATTGCCCGGTCCTATCGTTCCTCGTCGGACAGCCCCAACTTCCAGAACTTTCCGGTGAGGGATAAGATCATATCAAAGATCATCCGCTCGGTGTTCATCGCCTCGCCGGGGTGCATCCTAGTAGAGAACGACTTCAAAGGGATAGAGGTGGGCGTGAGTGCCTGTTACCACAAGGACCGGAACTTCATCTCCTACATCACGACACCGGGCAAGGACATGCACAAGGATATGGCCGCCCAAATCTACAAGCTCAAACCGGAGCAGGTGGACAAGGACATCCGCTACGGGGCCAAGAACAAATTTGTCTTCCCCCAATTTTACGGTGACTTCTACGTGTCTTGCGCCCGGAACCTCTGGGAGTGGATCCGACAAGGGAAGCTGAAGGGACCCGATGGCGGATCGCTCCGGGACCACCTAGCGGAACAAGGGATAGAGGAGCTGGGAGCCTGCGACCCGGACTCTCCGCCCGTCCCGGGAACCTTCGAGCACCATCTCAAGAGGGTGGAGCAGGACTTCTGGGACAGGCGCTTCCAACAATACGGCCGGTGGCGGAAGGAGTGGTACACCGCCTATCAGGAGCGGGGCTACTTTGACCTCCTGTCCGGGTTCCGGATCCACGGCATGTTCACCCGCAATCAGGTTATCAACCTCCCGGTTCAAGGGAGTGCATTCCATTGTCTGCTCTGGTCCCTGATCCAGGTCAACCGGAAGCTGCGGGCGGCGGACATGAAGAGTCGGGTCGTTGGGCAGATCCACGACAGTATGATTGGGGATGTGCCGGAGGAGGAACTCACCGACTATTTGGAGATCGTAGCCTCCGTCGTAAAAGAGTTGCGGACCCACTATAAGTGGCTCATCATCCCGTTGGAAATTGAGTGTGAGATCTCGCCGCCGGGCAAGAGTTGGTTTGCCAAGCGGGAGGTGAAGTACAAAGATGGAAAGTTCGAGCACGAAGGGAAGGCGGTGTCCGCCTCCCGGTTCTTGAAGATAATGGATCAAAATGGAAACTAGTCTTTACAAGAAGTACCGGCCTCGCCGGCTATCGGACTTACTAGGTCAGGACGGGGCCGTCTCCAGCTTGAAGCTGCTCGTTCAGGAAAATCGGGTTCCACAGACCATCCTGCTGGCCGGCCCGTCGGGATGCGGTAAGACGACCATTGGAAGGATTCTCAAGGAGAAGCTCGGCTGCGGCGACCCGGACTACTTCGAGATCAACTGTGCGGACTTCCGCGGGATTGATACGGTCAGGGACATCCGCCGGGCTGTTAACCTCCGGCCGATGGCGGGTGAGTGTCGGATTTGGTTGATCGACGAATGCCATAAACTTACCAACGACGCCCAGAACGGCTTGCTCAAGGTCCTCGAGGACACTCCGCCCAAAGTTTACTTCATGTTAGCAACGACGGATCCTCACAAGTTGATCAAGGGCATCGTCACCCGGAGCACCCAAATCTCTGTCGTTCCTCTGTCCCTAAAATACCTGGCGGTGTTGGTCCGGGATATCGCCGCGAAGGAGAAGTACAAACTCACCGAGGATGTGGTGGACGCCCTCGTGGAGGCCGCCGACGGATCCGCTCGCAAGGCCTTGGTTATCCTGGAACAGATTGGAGGGTTGGCTTCGGAGGACGAACAACTCTCCGCCCTCAAAGGGGCTACGCTCGACAAGATCGTAGTGAAGAAGCTGGTTCAGGTTCTACTCTACGGACGGAACAACTGGAGCGAGGCGGCGGGTTGTTTGCGGGCCTTGGAAGAGGAGGACCCGGAGCACATCCGTTACATGATCTTGGGATACTGTCGGAAGGTTCTGTTAGGCGGTGGCAAGTTGGCTCCACGGGCCTACATCATACTGGATGTCATGGCCGACAATTTCTTTAACAGCAAACAAGCAGGACTCGCCGCAGCCTGCTGGGAGATAATGAATCAATAAAGCTATATGCAACTCATCGAACAACAACACAAACAGATGGTGAAGTCGTTAGTCAAGAACCCGGCGGAGATCTTGGCCGCCTTGGATCCGGTCAAGGTGGACCTACTCCACGCTATGCTCGGTATTGCGAGCGAGGCCGGGGAATTGTTGGACGCCGTAAAGGCCCACGTCATCTACAACAAACCATTGGATAGGGTGAACGTGAAGGAGGAGCTCGGCGACCTTGAGTTCTACTTGGAACAATTCCGGACCAATCCATACATGGACGTTGGTCGCGAGGAAGTCCTAAGGGGTAACATCGAGAAGCTGGCCAAACGTTACAAGGACTTCAAGTACACCGACAAGCAGGCCGTCGAACGGGCCGACAAACAAGCCGGCGCCGCCGGATCCATGTCATGAAAAGCGGGAACGAGGAAAAGACGACCCGGCGGGAACGGGCGGAGATCACCGTCCAGATCGACGAGCTCCGCCTCGGTGACGAATGCGTCAACCTCCCGCACAATTACCTACAGGCCGCCCACCAAGCTGCGGACTCCCGGCGGGATGTGGAGTATGCTAAGAACGAGCTGGAGGTGGTGGACGCCGACCTCTGCAAGCACATCCGGTCCACACCGGGCAAGTATGGGTTGGAGAAGGTCACCGAGTCGGCGATCAAAGAGATCGTAGTCCTCCAACCACCTTACAAGGAAGCCCAATCCCGGTTGATCAAGTCCAAGCACCGGCAGGACTTGGATCAGGCCCTCGTGAGTGCCCTCGAGCACAAGAAGAGGGCCCTCGCGATGCTGGTGGATTTGCACACCTCCGGTTACTTCTCCGAAGTCAAACCGACCACGGCGGAGGGTCGGCAGTCCATGGAACAGAAGATGAAGGAACGGATACGGACCCGCGGGCAACGGAGAGAGGAAGAGGAGGAGTGATCATTCTTTACATTTTGCTTGGAGTGTTGCTGCTACCAATAGTCGCCTACTTGGTGATGAAGTTTGGAACGGCGGGCTACCTTCGGGCGAAGGAACAGTACAACAACCGAAAACCATAAACAAAAGGACATTATGTCTAGAACGCAAGAGCGGGAGGAGCGGCGCCTCAAGTACACGTCAGGCCGCGATCGGGCGAAGAAGAAGGAACAAGGGATGGGCTTTTCAGCCACCTACCTCAAACTACCACAAGGGGCCACATTGTTCCGGCCGAAGGTTGGCATCTACTTGTTGGATGTCCTCCCTTACCGGGTCGGGAAACACAATCCGTTCGCCCAAGAGGGTTCGCTCCACTACGAGCGGACTTACCACCTTCACGGCCGGGTCGGGGCGGATCAGAACGCCTACCTGTGCCCCCGGATGACGAGGAAGAAGCCCTGCCCCATCTGCGAACACCGCCAACGCCTCATGCGGGACGACGCGGCCGAGAACGAGGCTATGATCAAGGACATCTCCCCGCGGGAGCGCCAGCTCTTCAACATCCGTAACCTCAAGGAGCCAGACAAGGGCATCCAGTTGTTCGACATCTCCTACCACCTCTTCGGCCGGCTGCTCGACGCCCGGATTAGGGACTCGGACGAGGAGGACGAGTGGGACTTGTTCTATCGGCTGGAAGGTGGGCTCACCCTCAAGGTCGGGTTTGCGGAGAAGTCCTTCGGCGGTCGGTCCTTCGTGGAGGCGGAGACGATCGACTTCAAAACCCGGAAGGAAGACTACGATAACGAGTTCCTCGACCAGGTGTTCAACTTGGATGAGCTCCTGAAGATGGAGGAATACGACGTCCTGAAGGAACGGTTCCTGGAATCGGCCGAGGAGAAGGACGACAAGGAAGAGGACGACGAGGTTGAAGACGCCCGCAAGAAGGGCAAACGGACTCCGGCGGACTCCGACGAGGATGATGACGACGATGACGGGGACGACAAACCCAAGAAGAAGGCTCGGGTGGAAGTGGACGATGACGACGATGACGAGCCTGCTCCTAAGGCTAAGAAAAAGCGGGTGGAGGATGACGAGACGCCACCCGACGATGACGACGACGACGAGCCGGCCCCGAAGGGCAAGAAGAAAGCCAAAGGTGAGGACGAGAACTGGGATGACTTCGACGAGGATGACAAGCCCAAGGGCAAGAAGTCTAAGGACGAGGACGAGGACGAGGACGACGATGATGATGAGCCGGCCCCGAAGAAAAAGCGGGTCGAGGACTCGGATGATGACGACGACGAGCCGGCACCCAAGAAGAAGAAGGTAAAGGCCGAAGTCAACGGGGACGACGACGATGATTGATTCCCGCAAACTGTTACTGGCCCGTCGTAAGAAGCTCACCCCGTCCCTCAAGAACGGGGTGAGCAGCGGGTCCACCCTATTGAACCTGGCCTGCGCCGACAACCCGGCCGTCGCCTTCCTCAAGGGAGGTTACTACTACTTGGTCGGGGACTCGGCCAGCGGGAAGACATGGCTGTCCTTGTCCTGCTTTGCGGAGGCTTGTCAGAACCCCGCCTTCGACAACTACGATCTAGTCTTCGATGACGTCGAGGGCGGGGCCCTAATGGACATTGAGCATTACTTCGGCAAGGAGGTTGCCCGACGGCTCGAGCCTCCGACGTTGGACAAACACGGTGCTTGGAGTAACAGCACCTCCATTGAAACCTTCTATAACAACCTGGACCGGAGGATTGCCAAAGGCCGGCCGTTCATCTACGTGCTCGACTCACAGGACAGCCTGACCTCGGCCGCCTCCAAGAAGAAGTTCAAGCAGCAACGGAAGGCGGAGAAGGAGGGTGAGGAGGCCAAGGGATCCTTCGGGGACGGGAAGGCGAAGTATCATAGCGAGCACATCCGCGAGTCCCTAGCGGGCATCCGGGACCTAGGGAGTATCCTCATCATCATCGGGCAGACCCGGGACTCTCTAGGCTACGGGTTCAATCCCAAAACCCGGTCGGGCGGTCGGGCCCTACGGTTCTATGCCCACCTAGAGATCTGGTCGGCGGTCGGGAAGAAGTTGGAGAGACTCCGCCATGGCCGCAAACGGGTGGTTGGGGTACAGTGCTTGGTGGAAGTGAAGAAGAACAGGCTCACCGGGAAGGTAGGGCGGGACCGTCAGGTCATCCTTCCCATCTACTACGGACTCGGCATCGACGATGTCGGGTCCTGTGTGGACTTCCTCGTGCGGGAGGGACGTTGGTCAAACGACGACGGGGTAGTTGTCGCGCGAGATTTGCGGATAAAGGGGCCCAGAGGCCGGGTTGTAGCGTATATCGAAGACAAGGGGCTGGAGACTCGCCTACGGGAAGTGGTCGGGGAGACCTGGCAACAAATTGAGGAGGAGTGCTTGGTCAAACGAAAGGCTCGTTATGCATAAGCGCAAAGTGATACAGGTAGTTAGCAGCATCGATCCGGTGGGAAAGTATTTCATTCTCGCCGTGTGTGACGACGGGACCCTGTGGAAGTTGGATGGGTTGTATGAGGGCAGTTCAGTTTGGGAACCATTTCCCGTCCCGCCTCAGGATGAATGGAGACTTCCCTCCGACTCAACCGTTGTATGATCTGTTCACCCTTTCCAGAGTCGAACCAAGTATTCAACCCGCCGCCGGACTTGGATCCTTCCCAATGCTCGGCGGCGGAGGCCTTCGTCGGAGTCATCCAACAAGGGAACCTGGACGGCCATACGTTCGTTGTCGTGGCTTGGAAGCCCACCCCGGAGGAGTTGGAGGAGCTAAACCGGGGCGGCCTCATTTACTTAAGCGTGCTCGGCGGACTCCCACCCCATTTCCTGTGCACCGATTTCAAAACGGCTTCGTATCAAACCACATGAGCAAACTATTACCGGAGGAGAGCGTCCGTAACCCACAAGCCGAGGAGCCGTGGAAGAGGCGGGAGGTGGATCGGATGTTGGACATGCACTTCGAGGGGGTGGATATCGTCCGGTTGGCCGCTAAGATTGGCCGTAACCCGTATGCGATCAAGAAGAAGCTCGACGAGTATGTGTACAACGAACGCAACCGGATCGTGGACTACCAACCCAAGCAACGGATCAGTCGGAAGGGGAAGCGCCTCACCGACGCCGAACGGAAGCTGATCCGGTCCTGTATCAAACAGGGGATTGACTTGGAGCATGCCGCCCGGGTCCTCATGCGGGACTTATCGGAGATCAGCACTAAGGATCAGGAACAGGTGGTGAAGAACAAAGAGGTCGCGGCGAGCTTGGACTTGGTGTTGGCTTACCGTTACATCTATCACCAGTACAAGTTCAAGCTGATCTCCAACAAGGCCTATGACAACATGAAGGCGGAGGAAATGGAGTATGGTGGTGGGGTCCTAGCCCTATCCACTAAGGAATGCCCGGACTATGTCAAGTCGTTGGCCCTCTACTTGGTGGGGAAACACGAGTGGACCCACGGAAAGATCAAACAATGAAGACGTGGCTAGTATTAGATTGTCCCAACCTGTGCTTTCGGCTGTGGGGTGTCCTACGAAAGAGCGGACCGGGTTGGTATTTGAACGAGGGGCTGGTTACCTGTTTCATGCGGACGGTGACCTCCCTTCGGACGAGCTTCCAGACGGATCACTTAGCCTTTTGTTTTGACTCCCCGGTTCTCTTCCGCCGGCAAATCTTTCCTAAGTACAAAGCCTATCGCCGGGGCGAGACTGACTCGGAGGTGATCCAGGACAAGATCAGGGTGAGGAGGGTGATAGACGAACTATGGAAGCAACTAGGACGGGCCGGGTTCGTGAACGTGTTCCGGTCGCCGGGGATGGAGAGCGACGACTTGATGGCCAAGATTGCCTTCACCTACGACGGGTTGAGGGAGGGTCCCGACGGGGACGAGAAGCTGTTCCTCGTTTTGGTTTCCTCCGACAAGGACCTCTACCAATGCCTTTCCGAGCGGGTCATCCTGCACATGTCGGGCACCATGACAAAAAGGGCCTTTGAGAACCTGTATGAGATTCCGCCACGGGCCTGGGCCCGCGTGAAGGCGATCGCCGGGTGTAAGACGGACGGGGTGCCCGGCATTCCGGGTATCGGGGAGAACACGGCATTGAAGTATATCCGGGGCCAGATCAGCTCCGGGGCCAAGCTCAACAAGATCCGTAGTCCAGAGGGTAGGAATATCATCCAACGGAATCGCCAGTTGGTGGAGCTCCCGGCCGAGGGTTGTCCAAAGATCAAGCTCTACGATCGGGATTGGTCGGAGGACAAATGGATCCGGCTGGCCAAGAAACTAAAGATCAAGGAGGGACGGATACGGGTATGAGAGCCAAAAAAGGATCCCAGTTTGAACGGAAGATCTGCCGGACACTATCCCGCTGGTGGAGCCTAGGAGGGTGGCCGGAGGAGGAAGTGAGGGACGATATCTTCTGGAGGTCATCCCAGTCCGGCGGCCGGGCAACCTGGCGGGCGAGGAAAGGATTGAAGACAGCCAACTCCTACGGGGACGTGGCGGCAATGGACCCGATCGGCCGGCCGTTGCTCAAGATGTTCACCATCGAGCTCAAGCGGGGAGACTCCCACGGTCATCCGCTCGACCTGCTCGACGCCCGGCCGACGGATACCCAACGCAAATGGGAGAAGACGTTGAAGCAAACGGTGGACTCCATGACGGATGCGGGTTCACTTGGCTGGCTCCTCATTCACCAACGGGACTTTCGGGAGTCCGTGGTTTACATCGACTGGCCGACGGCCAAGCGGTTCAACCTCCTGAAGATCTGTCCCACCTTCGTTCTCTTCAAGGTGCGGGTGAACGAGGGGAAAGGAAAGAGGTGGTGGAGGCTCTACTACGGGTGCCTCCGGCTCGAGGATTTTCTCCGGGTAATGAAGCCCGCGGAGATAATAGAACAAATAGAAAGGATCACAGAATGAAAAAAACGCTAGTGTTGGTTTCCGGCGGGATGGACTCAGCGGTATTACTCCGGGAGATGCGCCAGTGCTCCGGAGTGGTCCGGGCGATCTCCTTCAACTACGGTCAGCGCCACGGGATTGAGTTGGAGTATGCCGCCCGGCATTGCACCGAGCTTGGGGTGAGGCATGAGATCGTGGAGATGTCCTTCCTCAAACACCTCCTCCCCGGCTCCTCCCAGACTGACGCCTCTGTCCCGGTGCCGGCCGGGCACTACTCGGAGGAGTCCATGAAGGCGACGGTCGTCCCCAATCGGAATATGATCATGCTGTCGATCGCGGCCGGCCACGCCCTTGCTAACGACATCGAGTCGGTGGCCTACGCTGCGCACTACGGGGATCATGCCATCTATCCCGATTGCCGCCCGGAGTTCGTGGGCGCCCTGAACGGGGCCCTCGCCCTCTGCGACTGGAAGAAGGTCCGGGTGGAGACTCCGTTCGTGAACTTGTCGAAGGCGGACATCCTGAAGGCCGGGATCGCCTTGAAGGTGGATTGGAAGGAAACGTATTCCTGTTACACCGGGCAGACCCTCCAATGCGGACGGTGCGGGACTTGCATCGAGCGGCGGGAGGCGTTCCACTTGGCCGGGGTGGAGGATCCGACGGAATACAACCCGGCGACGGCCCCGATGCTCGGTGATTTGGTTCTTAAAGGTTTCAAACTCTAATGCAAAAGATTCCAAAGTCTAATGCTGGAATATCATTTCCACCATTCGTGGGTGGCGCGGCGACCGGGATATCACCATAGGTGGGCCAGGAAAAAAAGAGCTGAAATGTCAAAAAAGATGTGGTGTTAAATCCTAGGTGGGTGATATTGGTTGCAAGTAAGGGCGGTCCGGATGGATCGTCCGAGCAGAACCGGGGCGGGTTAGTACCCGCTATATCACGGAGAAGAGTCGCTCCGGTTCGCAAACCCGGTGGCCCTCGTAGGGTCACCAAGCACAAATTAGTTTATGAGCAAGATGAAGAGCAAGGAAGTCCTGAAGGAAGTCCGCCGTTCCAGGGACCCGGCAGAGTTCGGCGTCCGGCTGCGGGTCGGGGACATCATCCGTATGGGAAACACCGAGCACTTCGTTTGGTTCCTAAACGATAGCCGGGCGGCGGTGATCCCGCTCCGGAACACAACGTACACCTTCAAGACATTGGAGACGGACGTAACGTTCCAGGCGGACCCGGCGAGTGTAAACATCAGTCCAAACAGCGAGGTCCCGATCCTCAAACGGCTCGGCCGGGAGGGTTTGATCGCGTTCCTCGCACAACGAACAGAAGAAAGGAAGGCAGTTATGGCTAAGAACAAAGAAGAGAAGAACGGTAAGTCGGAGAAGGAAGAGGGCCCGAAGCTCGGCGGCCTCGGTGGATTCCTGGGGCACCCCGTCACCGGAGTGATCCGGGCCATGGGCGTGGCCGGGTGGTCCTTCAAGGAAGTCCGCTACGTGTTCGACAAAGCGAAAATCCAGGTCGCCGATAACACGATCCGGATCCAGCTCCACAAGGGCAAGTCCAAAGCCCAGGAACCCGCGGACGTGAGCAAGAAAGAGCTCGCGCAGCTCCGACCGGACCCGGCCCTCTTCGCCAAGGAAGAGAAAGCCGACAAGAAGGGCAAGGGCGCCAAGGACGCGAAGGCGGCCGGGAAGTCCAAGCCCGCGAAGGCGGAAGCGGACGACGACGGGGACGACGACGAGGGTGACGAACCCGCCCCGGCGAAGAAGCCCAAGGTCAAACCCGCCGCCAAGCCTGCGAAGGAAGAGGCGGAACCCGCGGACGAGAAGGAAGAGGACGACGAAGCGGTGGAAGTGTAAAGCGCGGTTGGGCTAAAAGCAGACGCCCGGTGGGAACCCTCCCGCCGGGTGTTTTTTTTGCTTTACGGGAACCCGGTGGTCCTCCATTTTGGGGATCATGAAGTTCCGACATATGCAAAGCAGATTGGGGATGAGCCGCTACAACCTGGAGCGGGTCCTCGAGTACTTCTTCTGGTTATGCCACGGGGAAAAGGAGATGACCAAGCAAGCCCAGCTCCTCGGCGTCCACCTGGATACGTTCAAGAGCTGGTGGAATACCCCGGCCTTCAAGGTGGCCCGGACCAAGGCCGAAGAGTTCGTGGCCGGCCAAGCGGAAACCTTCGGGGAGTATGTCTTCCGTCAGCTCACCCCGGAGGCGCAGAAGGTTTGGAAGCGGATCTCCAAATGGGCGGACCCGAAGAAGAGGCAAACCCTCGAGGACCAAGCCAACGTCCACCGGGAGATGAAAGCCCTCGGCCGGAAGATCCGCCAGGAGCTCTTCATCCACGCATTGATCTACTCCAACTACAACCTGAGCGAGGCCTGCCGGATCACCGGGGTGTCCTACAACCAGCTCAACGGGTGGAGGCGGGAGGATACGGGCTTCAAGCGGTTGGTCGAAGAGGTCGAGTGGCATAAAAAGAACTTCTTCGAGCACGCTCTCATGGACTTAGTGGCCGAGCGCCATCCCACGGCCGTCCTGTTCGTCAACCGGACGATCAATGCGGACCGGGGATATAGCGAGAGGATGACCGTCAACCACACTGGGCTGGATCCTTCCTTCGGCTTGGAGGACCTCGACCTGGATCTGGAAACCCGGAAGCGGATCCTCGAGGCGATCCGGAGGAAAAAGGAGAAGGAGGCGTCTTCGTCCCCAATCATCGACGTCACCCCTCAACAGCTTACCAACGGCGAACCGGACGGGAACGGGGAAAACGGCGAAGACAATGCGGTTAATGAGTAAAGACGAATGCCCCTAGCTCCTTGGCAGCAAAAGCAACCTCCCATCCCGGCCCGGTGGACCGAAACCAAGATGGTGGCGTCCATCTGCCGGGAGTCCTTCTTCGAGTTCATCAAGGAGTTCTGGGACACGATCATCCAGGACCCGCCGATCCTCAATTGGCACATCGAATACTTGGCCAACGAGCTCCAACAAGTGGCCGAGCGGGTTTTCAAAGGGGAGCCAAAGGAATACGACCTCATAGTCAACATCTCCCCGGCCTCTACCAAGTCCACCATCTTCTCCCAAATGTTCCCCGCTTGGGCTTGGACCCGCAAGCCGGACGCCAAGTTCATTTGCGCCTCCTACGGCCAAGTCCTCGCCCTCCGGGATGCGATCCGCTCACGGGATCTTGTGGAATCCGAAAAGTACAAGAAGTGTTTCCCCGGCATCGGACTCCGCGAAGATCAAAATACGAAAGGCCTTTACATTAACACTAAGGGAGGATCCCGACTGTCGGTAGGGATAGGCGGGGCGGCCGCCGGCCTCCACGGCCACTTCTTAATTGTGGACGACCCGATCAACCCGGAG
>AR_comb_assmDRAFT_10023078_pt1 | contig 29646 bp, 33 predicted proteins | sample ArasoioldDNA_FD_10543 | JGI IMG/M metagenome (IMG submission 10543) | reverse complement strand
CAGGAACGCCGCATCCGATTCTGGGAACCGGCTCGCTTCACGCGTCGATTGTCAGCGGTGGCCGCGAACTGAGCTCGTACCCGGACGCGTGCCGGCTGCAGATGGAACGTCGGACCGTCGGTGATGAAAGCGGCGAGACCGCGCTCGAGGAAGTGTCCGCGATTCTCGAGGCGCTGGCACGCGAGGATCCGGAGTTCGAGGCACGAGCGCATCTGACGTTCACGCGCCCACCATACGAGCTCGCACCTGATCATGCGCTGCCGTGCCTGCTCGTGGATGCGGCGACCGAGCATGGCGCCCGGTCGGCGAAGGTAGGAATGAGCTTCTGGACCGACGCAGCCATTCTTGGATCGGCTGGCATCCCGTCGGTCCTCTTTGGTCCGGGCGGTGCCGGACTCCACAGTCGCGAGGAGTACGTCACGACGACCGACGTCGTGACGTGCCGCGATGCGCTCAGCCGCCTGATTGACCTCTGGTGCTGAGCGCTTAGGCGCTCCTGCGCAGAACCAGGCGCGGCTTGAGCGTGTGACGCCGGGCGTCGCCTTCGTAACGAAGACGCGGTCCCTTACCCGAGATCTCCCAGCCAGGCGTGTCGTGCCCGCAGGAAGTGCACCGCATCATGACGCGGTTGCCCTCGAAATGCAGCACCGCGTCGTGGCCATGAAGGCCGCAGACCACCCGACCGAATTTCGCGACCATCCGGGACATCAGACCCGCTTCCGGTGTTACCTTAGCCGTAACGTCCGCCGCCGCCGTGAGTTGCTGGGGATAATTCGTGACCATGGGCGTCTCCCTGATTGCCTCCCGTTGCCCTTTTGATATGACTCCGGGCTACCACGAGCCGTTTCATCGCCTTGCGGCGTTCCTTATTTCAATCGGTGTGCCACGGCTGTGGTGTAGAAGCTATCTATCGCGAGATGAGTCAGTTAGAGGCATTTGTGCCTCTGCAATAACAGTTCTGTCGGTGTGGCGGTCGTGCGAGGCTGAGGCAACGCGAACCCCTGAGTCAGACGTGGGATACCCAGTCCGCGTCAGCCAGACTATCGGTGCTTGCGAGCGAGAAATTAGTCGCCCGTTCGAGCGACTTTTTAGCTCTGCCGTTAAGTCGTTATCGTAATCAGTGGGTTCGCGGCGTGCGGCGGGGACCGACCAGGAGGTGCTGCAAGGTGCGGGCGTAATAGCGAAGAACCGTCCGTTCGCGAACGCGGAATCGGCCGCCGCGCTCGACGAAAATGATATTCCTTGATTCGAGCAGCGGGGCAGCCTCTTCGACCGCGCAGCGGCCGTCCTCGACGCCCATGTTGGCGCCGGCCGCCTGCAGTGTCTCGATCAACTCGTCGGCGCGCGACTCGAGCTCGCGGCGGGTGATCGACGGGCGCATCGCGGCGGCAACCACCGCGGTCGGAAGGACCTTGTAAAGCCGTCCGATCGCGTCGCGGATCTGGTGCGCGAGCGCCATCACGTCGCGACGCGACTCGGGGTCGTAACCATCGAGTGGAATTGGTGCGCCGAAGGTCACAAACGCGCGGGATTGATATCCAACAGCGAAACGAACCATTTCAGCCACTTCGCGCGCGAACGGCCGCTGCCGCCGCTTCGAGCCCTGATGCGCGAGGATGTGATCCTCGAGCACGAGGTCGTACGACACCGCGAGTGGCAGGATCGACGAATCGACTCGTTCCGCCTGCACGGCCGCGTGAAGAAGGCCGGTTTTCGGCGACTTCAGCTCGCCGGTGTAGCTCCTGCCGCCCTCGATGTAGAAGAGCAAATCGTGCCGCTGCAGTAATTCCGCGACGTAGGCCTTGAGCGTCACCAGATACGCCGGATCCTTCGCGTTCCGGCGTATCGGGATGGCGCCGGTCACGTGACGATGAATGAGGCCGAGCGGTCCGCCAAACAGGTTGATGCCTGCGGCGATCACCGGCGGCCGGATGCCGTTGTCGTCGATGACGAGGGGCTCGACCAGGTAGTCGAGATGGCTCTTGTGGTTCGAGATGTAGATTGTCCGCCCGCGGCGGGTCGCCTCCTGCGCAATCCGCACGTTCTCGTCGATCCGTTCGATCTTGCGCAGGATCGGATAGAGCGGATGCTTGAGGGCCCGGTAAATGGGATAGCGCTGCGTCGTCCGCAGCTCGTCGAGGTAGGCGTGAATCCGCTCGCGGGCTTCAAGTTCAGACTGCCCGTGCCCACCCCGGAGGTAGCGCCCTACGTCCTCACGCGCCAACACCGCCTGGGTGATGTCGTCGAGCATTCCGGAAGGGACTATATCAAAGATAGCGGCCTGTATACTGAGATCATTGGCCTCGTTACTCTTGGCACCCACAGCGTTTCCCATGCAGAGGCGGCTGCCGCCTCCTCGAGAAGTCCTACGACCGCGGCCAACGGCTGTGCTTTTGTCGGTGGTGTTGCTCATCGTATCGATGCCGGTCGAGGGCGGCACAAAACCAGACGCCGTGTCCCAGCGGGTGACGGTCCGGACTGACGACGGCCTGCAGCTCGCCGCGACGTTCTACGAGGCTTCCGCGCGCCCGGCGCCAGCGGTCATCTACGTCCACCAGCTCCAGAAGGCCCGCAAGGACTGGGATGCGGTGGCCAGCCAACTGGCGGCCGAAGGCCTAGCCGGGCTCGCCATCGACCTGCGCGGCCACGGCGAGTCGCCGGGAAGTCCACAGGACTACTCGGGCATGGTGCAGGACGTCCGTGCAGCGCGGCGCTTCCTCGCCACTAGGCCCGAGGTGACTCCCAGCCGCATCGGCATTGCCGGAGCGTCAATCGGCGCAACACTGAGCGCGATCGTGGCGGGCGAGGATGGAGCAGTCGTGAGCCTCGCGCTCCTGTCACCGGCTATGGACTATCGCGGGCTGCGTCTCGACGGAGCGATGAAGAAGTACGGCGCGCGTCCGGCGCTGCTCGTCGCAAGCATGGACGATGGTTACAGCGCGCGCACGGTCAAGGAGCTGCAAAAAGCTGGCGGCGGCGTGCGCGAGACGCTCGTGCTCACTCATGGCGGGCACGGTATGGCGATGCTGGCGGGCGAGTCTGAACTCGGGCGCCGCCTGCTGGAGTGGTTCCGACGAACGCTGCTATGATCGCAAACTGGTCATTTTCCAAGTGCGCAGCCGTTCGGCCTCGACAGCCGGCAGGCCAGCGGTAACGCTCCGCGGGACATCAGAAACGTGTCACGAGATTCAGTGATCTTCGGCATCGCCGGCGTGTTCTTCGGCCTTCTTGCTGGCTGGATCGTCGGCAGCCAGCAGGGCTCGGCGCAGCGGACGGCTGCGGCGCCAGTGGCTGCGCCGACAGCAACGTCGGGCCAATCGTCGGCGACGCCGCTCGACGAATCGCGCGTCGCGACGCTTGCCAAGGACGCGGAGAGCAAACCACGGGACGTCGCCGTGCGGCTCGAGCTCGGCAATCTCTATTTCGACGCCGAGCGCTTCGAGGACGCGGCGCGCTGGTACGAGCAGGCGCTGGGCATCGAGCCGCGCAACGTCAACGCCAGCACCGACCTCGGCATCAGCTACTACTACATGAACCAGCCGGACCGGGCGCTGCAGCAGTTCGACCGATCGCTGGCAATCGATCCGCGTCATACGAAAACGCTCCTCAACGTTGGTATCGTGCGGGCGTTTGCGAAAGACGACCTGCAGGGGGCCGCGCAGGCCTGGCAACGAGTCGTCGACTACGCGCCCGACTCGCCGGAAGGCAAGCGCGCGAAGCAGGCCCTCGAGAGCCTGCGCAACGCGCACCCGAACGTGCCCGGGGGATCGGGTGCTCCTGCCAAGTCTCCAGGATCGTCCTGATCTTCGAGGCGTGTGAGATCGCATGCTGCGGCTGCTGCAGTTCTTCCTCATCCTGGCGCTTATCCGCGCCGTCTGGCGTCTGGCCAAAGGCGTGCTCGAGGGCGCGGGCTATCAGCGCGTCGACGGGCCGGCGTCGGTGGGCACCAAACTCGAGCGCGATCCAATCTGCGGGACATACGTGTCGCCAAGCAAGGCCCCGGCGCTCAGGGTTGGCGGCCGCACGCTCTATTTCTGCTCCGACAAGTGCCGTCGCGAATGGGAGCGCCAATGAGGGGCGTGGATGGCTGACCGTTCAGAGCAGCAGCTGCGTGCCGACATCGTCGAAGTCGGCCGGCGCCTGTACGCGCGCGGCTATACCGCGTCGAACGACGGCAACATCAGCCTCCGGCTCGACACCTCGCGCCTGCTGATGACGCCGACGAACGTGTGCAAGGGCTTCATGTCTCCGGACATGATGTGCATCACCGATCTGGACGGCAAGAAGATCGCCGGCGATCGGAACCCATCGTCCGAGATGAAGATGCACCTCGAGGTCTACCGCCAGCGTCCAGAGGTGCAGGCGGTCGTGCACGCCCATCCGCCGATTGCGACAGGGTTCGCTGTCGCCGGGATCCCGCTCGATCGCGCGGTGCTCGCGGAAGTGGTGACGACGCTCGGCAGCGTGCCGATTGCGGAGTACGCCACGCCGTCGACCAAAGAGCTGCCAGAATCGGTGCGGAAGTACGTCAAGGCGCACGACGGGATCCTGCTCGCCAACCACGGCGCGCTGACGCTCGGCGCCGACGTGTTCGCCGCGTACTACAAGATGGAGACGATCGAGCACTTCGCCAAGATCAGCCTGGTGGCGCGGATGCTCGGCGGCGAGCGGTTGCTCTCGCGCGAGGAAGTGGCGCGGTTGGAGAAGCTCCGCGGATCGTATGGCATTGCCGCGCCGGCGCCGATCTGTCCCGAACCATCGGGCGCCGATCAACTCGATTGCCAGGTCGTCCAGTCGCCAATCTCGGCGAGCGGAGAGCGCCTCGTGCCCGACCGGCTTCGCGATGCGTCGCGACGACCGCCCGGCGTAGGTCCGGACGATGAAATTCGGCTAACATACAGCGAACTGCAGGCACTTATAGAGGATGCTGTGCGGAATTTGAGGTAGCTTCGAGCTTCTGGGCTGGAAGCTGGAAGCTGGACGCTGATAGCGGAGGCACAAGATGGGTGAGGCGCTCGGGATGGTCGAGACCAAGGGTCTCGTCGCGATGATCGAGGCCGCTGACGCGATGGTCAAGGCCGCCAAGGTGACGCTGGTCGGCTGGGAGAAGATTGGGGCCGGCTACGTAACTGCCATCGTCCGCGGCGACGTCGCGGCGGTCAAGGCTGCGACCGACGCCGGCGCGGCAGCCGCGCGGCGGGTCGGCGAGCTCGTTTCGGTGCACGTCATTCCGCGGCCGCACGCCAATCTCGAAGACGCGCTGCCGATTGGAAAGGCGACTGCAAACGCCAAATGATCCTCGCGAAGATCGTGGGGACCGTGGTCGCCACGCGGAAGGACGAGCGGTTGCTGAGCAGCAAGCTCCTGGTCGCCCGTCCCATGGATCCCCACGGGAAACCTGAAGGCAATTATCTCGTTGCCGTCGACACGGTCGACGCCGGGGTCGGCGAGACCGTGCTCATCGTGAGCGGCAGCTCGGCGCGGATGGCGTCGGGCCTCAAAGACTGCCCTGTTGATGCCGCCATCGTTGGCATCATCGACGCCATCGAAGTTCGGGAATCCGGAGGCTAGCCGCCAGTGCAGCTCGCGCGCGTGATCGGCGAAGTGGTGGCGACGATCAAGGACCCGAACCTGGTGGGAACGAAACTGCTCGTCCTTCAGCCGCTTGCCACGAGCGGCGAAGCCATTGGCCGGACACTTGTCGCACTCGATTCGGTCGGCGCCGGCGTCGGCGAGCACGTCTTCTTCGTTCGCGGCCGCGAAGCGGCGTTTCCGTTCTATCCGGCCGAACCGCCAACCGACGCGGCGATCGTCGGCATCGTCGATCACTGGAACGCCGAAGACAGACACTGAGACCCGATGCAGATCGCGCGTGTCGTCGGTACCGTGGTATCGACGCAGAAAAACCGCAAGCTCGAAGGCGCTAAGCTATTGCTCGTGCAGCCGCTCGCCATCGACGATACGCCCCGCGGCGTCTCGCTCATCGCCATCGATTCGGTCGGCGCGGGCGTCGGCGAGAAAGTACTGGTCGTGATCGAAGGCAAGGCCGCGGGCGATGCGCTCGGCAAGAAGGCAGCGGCGGTCGACGCGGCCGTGATCGGGATCATCGACACTGTCTCGATTGACGAGGCCGCGTCGTAAACACCATGGACGAAGAGGCACTGCGCGCGCTCGTGCGGCAAACGGTAGCCAGGCATCTGCAGGGCACCGAGACGCCACCGGCCGATCCTCGGCCGATGACGTTTGTGGGTCACGTCAGCCACGTCCGCTACGTGCTGCCGGAGACCGACGGACCGTGCCTCATCGAACCGACTGTGCACTGTAACCACTGTGGCTACTGCCAATCCCACGGACATTGACGATCGCCCTCGGGTCCTCCTGACCCGCCGCATTCCCTCGTCGGTTCAGTCCAAGCTCGAGGCCGGATGTGCGGTCGAGCTCTTCGACGGGCCGCCGCCGATTCCAGCGGCAGAGCTCGCACGCCGTCTCGAAGGCAAAGACGGGCTCGTCTGCGTGCTCAACGATCCCGTGAACGCCGAGGTGCTCGGCTCCACAACGGGGTTGAAGGTCGTCGCGAACATCGCCGTCGGCTACGACAACATCGACGTCGCCGCCGCTCACGCCCGCGGCATCATCGTCACCAACACTCCGGACGTTCTCACCGAGGCGACCGCCGAGCTGACGTGGGCGCTCATCCTGTCGGTGACGCGTCGAATTGGCGAAGGCGAGCGGCTCGTGCGCCGCGGCGGCTGGAAGGGCTTCGCGCTCGATTTCATGCTGGGCATGGAGCTCCGCGGCAAGCAGCTGGGCATCATTGGCCGCGGCCGGATCGGACGGGCCGTTGCCGCCCGCGCCTCAGCGTTTGGGATGAACGCCGTCTTTGCGGCGCGCGAGGGCCGGAGCGCAGGCGATCTGCCGGAAGCCTCCTTCGACGAGTTGCTCGTCAGCTCGGATGTGATTTCCGTCCATACGCCGCTGACGCCATCGACGCGTCACCTGATCGACAAGCGGGCACTCGCCCGGATGAAGCGCTCGGCGTTTCTCGTCAACACGGCGCGCGGTCCAGTGGTCGACGAAGAGGCGCTGGCATGGGCGCTCAGGGAACACCTCATCGCCGGGGCGGCGCTCGACGTCTACGAGCGCGAGCCGCAAGTGTTTGCAGGCCTGCTCGACCTCGAGAACGTCGTGCTGGCGCCGCATCTTGGCAGCGCAACACGCGAGACGCGGACGGCGATGGCCGATTTGGCCGTATCGAACGTGCTCGCCGTGCTCCACGGCCAGCCGGCGCTGACACCCGTCACGCCCCGGTAGCCTGCGGTGCCGCTTCCGCCGCAGCCGAACGTCCGCCGTGCCCGCATTACGGCGGTGATGCGCCGCCTGGCCAGAGCGATCGCGGGACTCGAGGAGCCTGCTGTCGAAAAGATCGCCGACGAGCAGCAGGAGGATCCGTTCCAGGTGCTCATCGCCACCATGCTCTCGGCGCAGACCAGAGATGCGGTGACAGCGTCGGCATCCCGACGGTTGTTTCGCGTCGCGCGGACGCCGCGGCGCATGGCCAGGCTCTCGCGGGCCGAGATTCAAACGCTCATTTATCCCGTCAGTTTCTACCGCAACAAGGCCGTGCACGTCCTCGAAACCTGCCGGCAGCTCGTCGAACGCTTCGGCGGCAACGTGCCGCCGACGATGGAAGAGCTGCTGATGCTGCCGGGCGTGGGGCGCAAGACCGCGAACCTCGTGCTGATACTTGCGCACCGCAGCGGCGACAACATTTGCGTCGACACGCACGTGCACCGCATCTCCAATCGGCTCGGCTGGGTCGTGTCGCGCACGCCGGAGGAAACCGAACGCGCACTGTACGGCGTCGTTCCCCGGCGATGGTGGCCCATCATCAACCTGTATCTCGTGACGTGGGGCCAGAACGTGTGCCGGCCGGTGTATCCAATGTGTCCGAGTTGCGCGATCGCCGACCTTTGTCCCAAAATCGGGGTCCGTCGAGTGGGGCGGCCGCAGGAAATCAAACGAACAGTCGCTGACGACTAGGACAAGATTCCGAGGAACTATGAAGCTGATTGCGATTGCTGTTGCAGCCGTGATGCTCATGCCACTGTCGCTCGGCGCCGATCAGGCGTCGCCGGGGGCGGGGCCGATCATCGTGCTCGAAACTGCCAAGGGCGTCATCGAGATCGAGACATATCCGGACGAGGCGCCCAAGAGCGTGGCCCTCATTGTCGGGCTGGTAAAGAAAGGCTTCTATAACGGGCTGCGGTTCCATCGCGCCGAGCCGGGTTTCGTGATTCAGGTCGGCGATCCACAGACGCGCGACATGACGAAACAGCAATCCTGGGGCACCGGCAACAGTGGTACGCCCGTCGGCGTTGCCGAGATCACGAAGAAGCGCAAGCACGTACCCGGTGCGGTGGGTCTCGCGCACAGCGGCTCGGCCAAGGATGCGTCGAGCCAGTTCTATATCATGTTGAAGCCGTCGCCGTCGCTCGACGGCAGGTTCGTGATCTTTGGCCAAGTGATCAAAGGGCTGGATGTCGCCGGGAAGATTCAGAAAGCCGACGTCCTCAAGAAGGCTTCTGTGAGGGAATGAGCGGGGGCGGCAGGAGCTTCACGAGCCCCTTCAAATCCGGATACGTTTCGACGAATTCTTCCGGGTACTCGCCTGGCAGCGGTTGTCCGAGCTGATGCTTGAGGATCGCCGCGTTGGCCACCGACTTCGCCGAGAAGTGATTGTTAGCGTACATATACGCTTTCTTCACCGCTTGCGCCGCGTCGGCCGCCGCCTCGGCGAAGGGCTCGAGCTCTTCGGCCGAATAGAGATAGTTGTAGCGGTCCTCAGACTTTTCGTGCTTCCACCACTGCGCCGCATTTCTACCGTGCAGCCGCAGATAGAAAAACGACCGCACGTTTGGTTGCAGGTTCTGGCGGATGGACGTCTTGAATTTCGGCTCGTCAATCTGCGTCCACGCGGCGGCAAACTGTTCGAGCAGCGCCAACGCTGACGTGGGATCGTCGCTCCAGCTCCGATGCCGCAATTCGACGGCGACCCGGTAATCCTTGAACCGGTCGAGCAGCCATTCGAGGTAGCCGCGAGCGTTGGCGTCGTTCGTGAAGCTGGCGGGGAATTGCGCCAACAGGGCACCCAGCTTGCCGGCTGAGGCAAGAGGGTCGATCGCGCGCCGGAACTCGTCGACATCCTTCTGTCCGAGGCTCAGCGGATCCTGCCCCGATGCCTTCTCGAACATGTCTGGATGCGTAAACTTCTGAAAGAGCTTCAGCGAAAACTCGAATCCCTTCGGTGTACGATCCGCCCAACCCTGCGCCGTCGCCGGCGAAGGTACGCCGTAGAAGGACGAGTTGATCTCGACGGTGTCGAAGTGTTCGGCGTAGAAGGCGAGCTCGTCGAATTTCGCGCGGCCACGCCCCCGTGACCGCGCCGGATAGAAGATGCCGTTCCAGGTGCCCTTCCCGGTTGGATAACTCCAGCCCGAAGTGCCGATCTTGATTCGGCTATCGGTACGCATCCTTGTTGAATCCAAAGACCACCTTCGAGCCACGGATTAGGATCGGGCGTTTGATGAGGTTGGGTTGCTCCATCATCAGGTCGATGGCTTCTTTCTTCGACTTCGGCAGCGGACGCGTCTTGAAGACCGGGCTGCGTGTGCTGACGAACTCCAGGAAGCGATCCTTGTCGATGTGCTTCTCGAGGAACGCCCGGTCGGGCGGGTTCTTGTTGATGTCGCGTTCCTCGACGTCGATCTTCTGCTGCTCCAGAAAACTTCTGGCGTTGCGGCAGGTTGTTCACGTGGGTTTGAGATAGAACACGGGCTTGGACATGCGAGGCATTGTACGTCCCGGACGCGGTACAATTGCAGGTCTGCCGCAATGCTGACCATCAACGAGATCTTCCATTCGATCCAGGGCGAGTCGACGTACACCGGCCGGCGGTGTGTGTTCGTGCGGCTGACGGCCTGCGATCTGCGATGCTCGTGGTGTGACACGCCGTACGCCTTTCACGAAGGCCGGAAGATGTCGGTCGAGCAGGTGCTGACTGATGTCGCCGCATTCGAGTGCCCGGTCGTCGAGATCACCGGCGGCGAGCCGCTGCTGCAGCCGGACGTCTACCCGCTGATGCGGCAACTGCTCGACCGCGGTCACATCGTGCTCCTCGAGACCGGCGGCCATCGCAATGTTGCGCACGTCCCTCAGGGCGTGATCCGCATCATCGACGTGAAGTGCCCGGCAAGCGGCGAGTCGGCAAAAAATGACTGGTCCAATCTCGATCTCCTGACGCCGACCGACGAGGTCAAGTTCGTCGTGCAGGATCGGCAGGATTACGAGTTCGCCAAGGATGTGATCAGGCGCCACGGCCTCGAAGGACGGTGCGCTGCGATTCTGCTGTCGCCGGTGCACGGCATTCTGCCAGGCCACGAGCTCGCTGCGTGGATTCTTGCCGATCGCCTTCCAGTTCGGTTGCAACTGCAGGCGCACAAGTATATCTGGAGCCCGGATGCGCGGGGCGTCTGACGCCTCGGATCAGACAGCCACGATCACACAGCCACGGATCACACGGATCAGATGACTCATGCGGACGGTTCGAGCAACGTAAGACGCGCGGTCGTGCTCTTGAGCGGCGGGCTCGATTCGTTCACCGCCGCCGCGATGACGAAGGCTGACGGCTACGAGCTCTATGCGCTGAGCGTTGGCTACGGGCAGATTCACGCGCGGGAGATCGAGGCGGCGCGTGCCGCGGCGCGGGCGCTAGGCGTCGTCAGGCATGTCGAGATGGCGGTGGATCTCGCGGCGTTTGGTGGTTCGGCGTTAGTCGGCGACGGCGCTATCCCGAAGGACCGTGCGCTCGAGACCGAGCACGGTATTCCTTCGACGTATGTTCCGGCGCGCAACACCGTCTTCCTGTCGCTGGCGCTCGCCTGGGCCGAGGTCGTGGGCGCAACCGCCATCGTCATCGGCGTCAATGCCCTCGACTACTCAGGCTATCCCGACTGCCGGCCCGAGTACCTCGAAGCCTTCGAGCGCATGGCGGCGCTGGCGACGAAAGCAGGCGTCGAAGGACGGCCGCTGCGCGTCCTCGCACCGCTACTTCGTATGTCCAAGGCCGAGATCATCCGCCACGGCCTGGCGCTCGGCCTCGACTACGCGCTCACACACAGCTGTTACGACCCAACACCATCGGGTGCGCCTTGCGGAAGGTGTGATAGTTGCCGGTTGCGCGCGAAGGGTTTTGCCGAGGCAGGCGTGGCGGATCCGCTGGTCACGAAATCTGCGAACCCCTAGAACCTGTTGAACCTGTCGAACCTTTGAATCAAGAGAGCCCGTGACCGAGCGCATCTACTACACCGAACCCTACACCGCCGAATTCGACGCGACCGTGCTCGGCGTCGAGTCCATTCCCGAGACCCCGAGCCATAGTGGCGTCGTGCTCGATCGCACCGCTTTCTATCCCACGTCCGGCGGCCAGCCCTACGACACGGGCACGCTAGGCGAAGCGCGTGTCATCGACGTGGTCGATCGAGACGATGGCAGCATCCTGCATATTGTTGCAGGGTCGGTTGCCGCGGGGCCGGTGCGCGGCGCGATCGACTGGGCGCGGCGCTTCGAGCACATGCAGCAGCATACAGGCCAGCACGTGCTGTCGGCGGCATTCGAGCGCCTCTGGAAAGTGCGGACCCTCAGCTTTCATCTCGGCTCCTCCGCTTCGACGATTGATCTCGAACGCGAGGTCAGCGCGGCAGAGATGTCGCGAGTTGAAGCCGAAGCCAATCGTGTTGTCTGGGAGGATCGTCCAGTAGCCATCCGCTTCGCCGACGCCGCCGATGCCGCGACGCTCGGCTTGCGGAAGGAATCGAAGCGCGAAGGCGTGCTGCGGGTGATAGACGTCGAGAACTTCGACGTGTCGGCGTGCGGTGGTACGCACGTCGCGCGCACCGGTGCCATCGGCATCATCGTCGTTTCCGGTTCCGAGAGATTCAAGGGCGGAACGCGGGTTGAGTTTCTCTGCGGCGGGCGCGCCCTCGCCGGTTTTCACGCGCTCGGCGACAGCGTTGGCGCAAGCGTCAGGCTGCTGTCGGTGCTGCCATCCGAGCTGTCTGCGGCAATCGAACGCGTTCAGGCTGATGCGAAAGAGCTGCGGCGACAGATCAAGGATATGCAGACGCGCCTCGCGGGCCACGAAGCTGTGGCGCTTGCCGGGAAGGCCGAGACGGTTGGTTCGGCACGCGTTGTGGTCGCCGCCCTCGACGGCTACGACGCGATCGGCCTCAAGACCGTCGCGAACGCGATCGCGGCCCGCCCTGGCCACGTGGCGGTACTGTTGAGCGCGCCGGCGCCCTCATCGATCGTTGTCGCCCGGTCGCCCGACGTAACCGCCGACAGCGCGGCGATTCTCAAGCAGTTGACGGCCGCGTTCGGTGGCAAAGGTGGCGGGCGCCCGGAGATGGCGCAAGGCGGCGGACTGCACGGCGACGTCGACGCGATGCTCGCCGCTGCGCGAGCAGCTATTTCCGCGTGAAGTTTGCCAGGTGCTCGACGGCGAGGTCGGTGATCCAGTTCACCGTTGCCGCGGGGATCACGAAGTCGTTGGCGATGATGGAGAAGACGAGCATCTCGCCGTCCCGCGTTCGAACGTAGCCTGAGAGCGACCGCACGTTCGAGATCGAGCCCGTTTTGGCGATTGCATTCCCCTCCGCCCGCGTCCGGCGCATGCGCGTCGCCATCGTGCCTTCGCCCTCCTTGCCAGCGATCGGCAGCGTGGCCATGAACGCCGCGCGGTTCAGCTCGCTCTTGTACTCGCGTGTGAGCACCGCCGCAATCGTTGCCGGCGTCAAGTAGTTGTATCGCGATAGCCCTGAGCCATCTGCGTTGACGTAGCCGTCGTCGGGAATGCCCCACGATGCGAGCGCCGATCTGATGGCGTTCAACCCGCCCTCGAATGTTCCGATGCCGCCGCGCGCGGCGCCGATCGCTTTGAGGAGCGTCTCGGCATAGAGATTCTGGCTGACTTTCATCAACACGATCGCGACGTCGCGAAGAGGCGGAGACATGGTCGTGACGATCGTCCGGCGCTCGGATGCCGTTCTCAGTAATTCCGCGACGATGTCGTCGTGATCGACTGCCTCTCCGGCGACGAGCAATCCGCGGGCGGTCAGGCCGTCCTTCAACGCCTGGGCGAAGAAGATCGTGGGATTGACAACCGCCACCGTGCGCTCGAGCGCCGCAGAGCCGGCTGCGATCGAACCGCTGACCTCGAGAACAGGATGGTCCAGCCGACGCTTGTAGTCGATCGATGATGGTGATCCAGGCGCAGTGGTAGCAACGCGAGTGATGAGCGTCAATCCAGAGCCATCGGTGATCGTGGCGAGCGCAGGATCGCCAGCTTGCGCAGCCGGGCGGACGGTCAGCATCGCGAGGTTTTCGTTGAACTGCAGAGCGCCGACCGGGGCCGCGTAGCCGTACTGGAGGTAGTCCCACGCCCAGCCGGGCCCGATACCGTCATCATCGAACAGTTGATCGTCGCCAACGATCCTGCCGTTGATTCGCGTGATTCCGGCCGCTCTGAGCGCCGCCGCCCACTCGTCGAGCACAGCCGCTGCTCGTCCGTTGCGCGAGTTGATCGTGGGATCGCCGCCGCCACGGACGATGAGATCGCCTTGGAGTGTCCCGTTTTCGACAGTGCCAGCGGTTTCAAGTGTCGTGGTGAACGTGTGGTCCCAGCCGAACAGGTCAGCCGCGGCGGCCAGCGTCACAATCTTCATGTTCGACGCCGGCATCATCAGACGGCCATCGTTCAACTCGAAGAGCGCTTCGCCGGTCTCGAGGGAGCGGATGTCAACGCCCCAGATGCCGCGCGCCATAATCGGTGCGGAAAACACCCGTGTGAGGTCACCTCGCAGTCGCTCGACGGCTGGCGAGGCCTTGTGACTTCTGGTTGTCGACGCTGGATAAGAGGACGGATCAGCCGGCGCGGCGTGCGTCGCACAGCCGGCCGAAGTCGCTGCCGCAAGCCACGTCAGGGCGATGGTGAGGCGGAGCGTCGTAGCCAGCGGTCCTACTTGATGCCCTCGAGTGACTTGACGATGTTGTCGATCGTCGAGCTCTCGACCTTGGCCGCGCCCGGCTCGCCGTCGCGCGCGGCATAGCCGTCGCTGCCGCTGCGGGAGAATGCGGTCTTCTCGACACGCTTCCCTTGGTCAGTCGTGAGTGTCACCACGAGTTCCGGCTTGTCGAGCCCGGTCTTGGCCGCGCTATCAACGAAACCCGTGGCGCGGGCCGCAGTGATCGCTGAAATCAGGTTTTCGACCGTTGTCGGATCGAGGTCGCGAGCCGTCGGAGCCGTCTGCTTCCACTTCTCTTCGTCCTGACCCTCTTTGTTCTTGCTTTTCGTCTTTTCGAACACCGAGGCCTGGCCGTTGCGCGTAACTTCCAGACGAGTGGCATTGAAGCCGCGGCCGTCGAAGAAATCCTTCTGACGATAATCGCCCGGCTCCTTGGTCGCGTCGGTCAGGAGTGACGACTCGATCGTGAAGACCGTCGGCTTCGATTGATCTTTCGCGTAGGCCACGCCCTCACCGGCGCTTTTGCCGATGAGGAGCGTTGCCTGTGCCGACCCGGTGCCGAGTTGAATGGTCGCCTCGGGTTTGTCGAAGCCCGTATCGGACGCCTTCACCGCTTCCGGTGCGGCAATCGACTTGGCCTGAAGAGTGTTCAGACGGCTCACCAGCCCGTCGACCGTCGTGAAGTCCGCGCGCGCCTTGACTGGTGCCGTCAGCTTCCACTCGCCGTCCGCCTTGGCGAACTGCAGGGCGCGCTTCGGCGAAGTGATGGACATCGCGTCGATCTTGTCGCGTTCGACCTTCAGGACCGTTTTGTCACGAAGATCGAAGGTCGTCTTGTTGAAGGTCGCGTCGACGAACGACGGAATCAGGAAGACACGTTTCGAATCGTCAATCCTGGCGTAGAGGTCGCTCGCGGCCGGTGTCTTGCGGCCGATGAACAGACGGTGCGACTGTCCTGCGGATTTGAAGGCGACCTCGATCCGCGGTTGGTTCAGGCCGTATTCGGCAACGTCCTGCGGGTTCTCGTCGATGACTCGACTGAGCTCGAGCGATGACAAGTTGCTGGTAATGCCGGACACGCTGGCGCTGTCAGTGGCGGTGCCGACGGGCTCGACGATCTGCCAGTCGTTTGCCGTTTTCTTGAGCGTCGTGCGTTCGCCCGACTCCGACTTTACTGTCAGCTCGTCGATCTTGTCTGACTCGACTTTGAAGACCTTTTCTTTTTTGTCAGCGTCGGACGGATCACGTTTCGATTCGACGAAGTACAGATATCCGCCGAGCGCGAGTCCAACAACAATGAGAAAGAGAAACGATCGGACGCCGCGCATCTACCGCCTCCGCCACCAGGTCTGAATGCCGGCGAGGAAGATCAAGCCGGGAAGAATCAACATGGTGAACCAGAAGATCATCCGGTCCTGCCCGGCAGTCAGCGTGATGCGGCGATCTTCAGCGTTCCGCGGGCGGACCGAGATCAAGTTCTCCTGCTGGGCAAGCCAGTTGACGATGTTCAGGAACATGTCGCGGTTGCCGCCCATCCCTGCGACGGAGTTCGAGGCGAAGTCCGAGTCGCCGACGACGACCAGGCGCGTCTCGGGCTTGTTGGTGTTGGCGTCCGGACCGTCAGCTGGTGGAGGCGTCGCGCCTTCGACGGGTGCCGAGACCGCCACTGCAAGCGAGACTGGGCCCTGCACATCGCCCTGGTCGAATTGGGGCTCCGCTTCGCCCTTCGTCGTCAGACGCTTCAGGTCGCTCTCTGCCCAGCTGTTGCGGCCGGTCATGACAAACGAGGTGGCCGTGCGCCCATTGGGTGCGCCCTCGATCGGCTTGACAGACCGCGCGTAGGGGTAGGCAGTCAGCAGCCTGAACGTGTTGGTGATCTGGTGATACGGATACTGCGCCGCGACCGGAACGTCAGCCTGGGCGCCGCGCAACTGACTCATCGGATCCAGGACAGCGTTGTTGCCGACTTCGACCGACCAGTCCTTCAAGAGCCCGATCAGATTGGCGAGCGGCGGAGCGTCCGCATTCTGCGGGGGGTCGATCAGGACCAGCAGCTTGCCGCCCTTGGCAAGATGGGTCTTGAGTTTGGTGACCTCGGGCTCGAGCAGATCAGACTTCGGTCCGGCAATGACGACAACCGCGGCGTCGGTCGGGACCTCCTGCTGCAGTAACACTAGCGGCTCGGTCAGGAAGTTGTCGCCCTTGAGCTCCTCGGCGATGCCACCATATCCGGCCTGATCTGATCCGGCGATGTCTCGCTCGCCGTGCCCTTGGACGAAATAGACCTTCGGTTGCTGACCCTGGACGACTTTGATCAGCCCGTTCGTCAGGTCCTGCTCCGCATCCGATGTGACGCGCTGGACGCGGCCGTCGTACTCCAGCACGATCGTGCCCAGCGCGTTTTCCTTGAGTCGCTCGGCCTGCGACGGACGCTTCTCCGGGTCGATGTACTCGACCTGCAACTGCTTGCTCAGATACTGATAGTCGTCGAGCCGCGTCTTGAAGCGATCGAAGTCTTCCGTGCGTGCGAACACCGTGACCCTGACGGGCTTGGTCAGGCCCTGCAGCACCTTCTTCGTCTGCTCCGACAGCGTGTACTGACTCGCGGCGGTCAAGTCCCAGCGCTTGTTGTGGCGCTCGGCGAGATAGTTGATCGCCGCGAGAATGCCCAGCACGATGACGACGCTGGCGGCCGCCAACGTGCCGTAGCGCGCCTGCCGGCCAGAAAAGTCGCGGACGATTTCGCGCCACTGGCTCAGCACGTAGAGCAGGACGCAAACCAACCCGCCAATCGCCAGGCCATACCACCAGGTCCATTCCGGCCGGAGATTTCGGATCGCGACCGATGCGAAGACGAGGATGACGCCCAGCCAGCCCAGGAGTCCGAGAAGTCGTTTCAACATAATCATCAGTTCAGTGAGGCGAGCCCGCTATCCGCGCCAGCGTTCGGAGTCGACGGACTTGGCCGTCAGGAACAACCCGAACGTGATGAAGCTCAAGTAATACACGAGGTGTTTGGTGTCGATGATGCCCTTGGTGAAATCGTCGAGATGTTCAGTGATTGAAAGGAAGCCGACGATCACTCGGCCCGTCGGGCCGACCGAATCGGCAAACCAGTTGATGATCCAGAGCATCAGGAACACCGCGAACGTCATGACACCGGCGACGATCTGATTCTTCGTCAGGCTCGACAGGAACAAGCCCACCGACAGGAAACACCCGCCGAGCAGCAGCAGCCCGAGATATCCCGCGAGCACGGGCTTGAGCTCGGGGTTACCGAGCCTGAACAGAATCGCGATATCGATCGCCGTGACGAGAAGCATCGCCGTGAAGAGTCCCATCGCTCCGAGGAACTTGCCGACGATGATCTCGAGGTCAGTGATCGGCGACGTGAGGAGCAGTTCCATCGTTCCGGACCGCTTCTCCTCGGCATAGGTCCGCATCGTCACGAGCGGCATGACGAAGAGGATGATGATCGCGACATTGTGAAGGACGCCGCGGATCAAGTATTCGTTGACGTTGATCGTTCCGCCGCCGCCCATCGCCATGCGCTGGCTCTGCTCGGCGAACCCGGTCAGATAGACGCGAAAGAAGGCGCCGAAGAGCAGCGCGAAGAGACCGATGAGGATGTAGCCCATCGGCGAGGCGAAATATCCGCGCAATTCCTTGCCGGCAATTGCCAGGACGTTGCGAACGCTATTCACGAGGAGCCTCCTCGGTCGAATCACCCTCTGGCGCCGCGTCAGGTCGAGCCGCTTCGGCGGCCGCAGTCTCGTCGGTCGTGACCTGCAGGAAGATTTCCTCCAGGCTCATTCGCATCGGCCGCAACTCGAGCAAACCCCACCCGCGATTGACGATCGTCTTCGCCAGTTGTCGGCGAATGTCGGTGCCGTGCTCGCTCTCGACTTCGAAACCACCGCCGCTGTCCGCGGCCACTACCCGGGTCACGCCAGGAATGGCTGCCAGCACCGGGCCGGCTTCCGCGCCGAGCGCGTCGAGCTGCACGAACATCGTTTCAGCGCCGGTGAGCCGGGCCGTGAGGTTCTCGGGCGTGTCGACGGCGACGACGCGCCCTTTGTTGATGATGACGACGCGCTGGCACGTCTGCGCGACCTCTGGAAGGATGTGCGTGCTCAGCACGATCGTGTGGTTGCCCGCCAAGCTGCGGATAAGCTGTCGAGTCTCGATGATTTGCTTCGGGTCCAGTCCCGCCGTCGGCTCGTCGAGAATCAACACCTCAGGGTTGTGGATAAGCGCCTGAGCCAGCCCAACGCGCTGCCTGTAGCCTTTCGATAGCTTCGAGCAGTGACGATCGGCCATGTCGGCAACGTGCGTCTGCTGCATGACGCTCGTGACGCGCGACTTCCGTTCAGCGGGGGGAACGCCTTTGATCCGGCTGACGAAGTCGAGGTACTCGCGCACGGTCATGTCGGGATAAAGCGGTGGCGTTTCCGGCAAGTATCCCGTCCGGCGCTTGGCGTCGAGGGGGTTGGCAAAGACGTCGAACCCCGCAACTACAGCTTTGCCCTCGGTGGCAGGCATGTAGCCGGTCAGGATGCGCATCGTCGTTGTCTTGCCGGCGCCGTTCGGCCCGAGAAACCCGAGAATTTCGCCGCGTTCCACGCGAAAACTGACGTCGTCGACGGCCGTGACGCGGCCGTACCTTTTGGAGACGTGTTGAACCTCGATCACAAACCACTCCAGCGGAAGAGGGCGGCTGGCTCGTGCGGCCAGCACGCCGCGGAGGGAGACAGTCCCCGGGAAGCCCGAGTTGTTCTACGTAACATGTAGTTAGAAAAGCTGATTACAGACCGATCCTTCGAATCGTATCGGCACGCGGAAAAACGTGTCAAGAAGTGGGATATACTATACCTGAACATCTGCTCATATATTCATATGTCCCAAGCGCTCAAAAAAGCAGGTCCCCTCGAAAAATCAGACTCGCCGGAGGGCTCGCCGGTCGTCGCCGAACCGTGCGACGTGCCACACAACGGAGTCAGCGCCGCGCGCCGCGCGCTGCTGATGGCCCCGCCGACCGTCGAGGCATTGGCCGACACGTTCCGCGTACTCGGCGATCCGACGCGCGTGCGAATCCTGGACGCGTTATCGGGCGGCGAGCTCTGTGTGTGCGACATCGCCTCGCTCGTCGGAATCAGTGAGTCCGCAGTGTCCCATCAGATGCGACTGCTCCGCGGCATGCGGCTGGTGCGACATCGCCGCGAGGGCCGGCAAGTCTTCTACGCGGTTGACGACCATCACATTATCGAGCTGCTGAAGCAGGCGCTGACGCACGTCGAGGAGTAGAGGTGATTGTCTCGACCTCAACCTGTGCTCGCGTTTACTGGCCCCTGGGGATGACTGTCGATGTCTGAATGTCCGGTCTGTGAGCTGCACGCGGAATCGATTTTCAAGATCGAAGGCATGGACTGCCATGAAGAGGTGGCCATCCTCGAACACCGCCTGAAGACGCTCACGGGCCTCGAGTCGCTCGACGCCGACGTCGTCGGACAGCGGCTGCGAATACAGTACGACGCGGCAAAGCTGACGACATCCCGCATCGCCGAAGCGGTGGCGCAGACAGGCATGCGCGCCTGGCTCGAACACGAAGAACCGCGTCCGGCCAAAGCATCGCTCTGGCGTCAGCGGTTGGTGTTCCTCTCCGGACTCTGCCTCGCTGGCGGTTTGACACTGCAGCTGTCGGGTTCGGCGCCACTCGTCTGGCTCATCCCCTACGCAGCGGCGATCGTACTCGCCGGCACGCAGACAGCACGACGCGCGTGGACGTCGCTGACGGCGGGCCGGCTCGACATCCACGTACTGATGATGGTGGCGGTTGCCGGCGCGCTGGCGCTGGGAGACTTGGCCGAAGGCGCGTCGGTCGTGTTCCTGTTCGCGCTTGCGCAGGTTCTCGAATCGCGAGCGATGGAGCGAGCACGTGGTGCCATCCGCGCACTGATGGACCTGGCGCCAGCAGAGGCGCTCGTTCGTCGCGATGGGGCCGAGCGTGTCCTGCCCATCGATTCGATCGCTGTCGGCGACATTGTAGTCGTACGGCCGGGCGAGAAGATCCCGCTCGACGGCCGCGTTCACGCGGGTGAGAGTCACGTCAACCAGGCACCCATCACGGGAGAGTCGCTGCCGGTCCGCAAAGGCGTCGAAGACGATGTTTTCGGCGGCTCGATCAACGGCCGCGGCGTGCTCGACGTGAGGGTGACGCGGTTGCGCAGCGATTCGACGCTGGCGCGAATCATTCACCTTGTCGAGCGCGCTCAAGCGCAGCGCGCGCCCAGTCAAACGTTCGTTGACGCGTTCGCGCGAGTCTACACGCCAATCGTCCTCGCGCTCGCGATCGCCATTGCGGTCGTGCCACCGCTTTTCTTTGGCGCCGAGTGGAGCAGCTGGGTGTATCGGTCGCTCGTGCTGCTGGTCATCTCGTGCCCGTGCGCACTCGTGATCTCGACGCCGGTTTCAATCGTGTCGGCACTGGCCGCGGCTGCCCGTAAGGGGGTCCTCATCAAAGGTGGCGCGAGATTGGAACGGCTCGCCGACGTTCGCTGCATCGCCTTCGACAAGACTGGAACCCTGACGCGCGGCCGCCTGCACGTCACCGACGTCGTGCCGCTCAACGGCGCGCAGCCGCCGGATATTCTCGCGCTCGCGGCCTCGATAGAGGCGCGCTCGGAACACCCGATCGGCCAGGCGATCGTCCGACGGGCCACCTCCGATGGCATCTCCGTGCCGGCGGCGGACGGTGTTGAAGCCATCCCGGGCTTCGGAGCGTTGGGTCGTGTCGGTCAAAGTGAGGTCATCGTCGGAAGCAGCCGCTTGATGGAGCAGAGAGGCTGGTTGGACCCAGCCGTCGTGCCGGCGTCGGACACACTTGCGTCACAAGGGCGCACCACGGCTGTCGTCGCCATCGACAAAAGGGTGATTGGCGTCATCGGCGTCGCCGACGAGACGCGCGAGGCCGCGCGCGATATCGTGTCGCTCCTGAGGAGCCAGGGAATTCAGCACGTCGTGCTCCTCACGGGCGATCACGAGCTCGCTGCCCGTGCGCTTGCCGAGCATGTCGGCATCGCTGACTACCGTGCGGAGTTGCTGCCGGAGCAGAAGCTGTCGCAGGTCGAAGCGTTACGCGCGCGCTACGGCATGCTTGCCATGGTGGGCGATGGTGTCAACGATGCCCCGGCGCTTGCGGCAGCCGACGTCGGGATCGCGATGGGCGTCGCCGGCACAGATGTCGCGCTCGAGACCGCCGACGTCGCGCTGATGGCCGACGAGCTCGCCAAGATCCCGTACGCGGTCCGGCTCAGTCGTGCGACCGTGCGTAACATTCGCGTCAACGTCGGCTTCTCGCTCGCGCTCAAGGCCGCGTTCCTGCTGCTGGCGCTGACCGGCAACGCGACGCTGTGGATGGCCGTTCTGGCCGACATGGGCGCCTCGCTGGTTGTGATCGGGAATGCGTTGAGGCTGTTGCGGGAATGAGAACTGTGTCGGTTCTGCGTTCGTTGTTCTTCGTTCGGGGTTTTGGTTCATGGGTTCCCAGTTCTGGTTCTTGGTTCTTCACTGTCGTCGCAGGTCGAGATTTATGAGTCTCTCGAACCCCGAACCCCGAACCGGAACCTTGAACTCAGAACCTGAACCCCGAACGAAGAACGACGAACCAAGAACCAACTACGCTTTTCTATTCGAAAAGAAATGCTGATCGACGAACTCGTCGACCTTTGCCTGATCGGCGGGATCGACTTTTTCGAACTGCAATCCCATCCCGACGCGGCGATCGCTCCACGCCACTCGTGATTCGGCCTCGATATCGCGCTTCGAGCCGGGCAGCCGGAAGCGAACGCGCAGCTTCGCATCCTGCTGCAGCGGACTCATTGTCCGGATTGCCAGCCCGCCCTTGCTGATGTTGAGCGTCAGCGCCGCCGCAATCGTGTTGCCGAAGCGGTAGTTGATCGGGATCCCGAGGACGACACGCGGGCTGCCGCGCCGGTTGAAGTTGTCCGGAAAGAGGTGTGGCGCGAGCGACGGCAGGATGTGCTGCACGGCGCTGTACTCGTTCACGTAGCCTGAGACACCGAGCGCGGCGAGGTCGCGCACCTCTTCCGCCGTCGCGATCGTTCCGCTGAAGACAAGAATTGGCAGCTTGCCGCCGTCGAGCTTACGAATCGAGCGCACTAAATCCACTCCGCCGGCGTGCGGCAGCCGTAGATCGAGGACAATGAGATCGATGCGCGCGAGATCGGCGCGCACACGGGCAAGCAGCTCAACGGCGCTCTTGACGGTAAGCGCCGTGTGTCCGGCTCCGAGCAGCGCCGTCGCGAAACGATCACGCACGAACGCAGTGTCGTCGGCGACGATGACGGTTTTATTGGTGGTCACAGCGGTGGCCGTCACGCACCGACGTATCGGTCGCAGCGTTTTCGGGCGTTAGGCTCGTTGCAGAATCTATCAGGTTCTCGTTATAATTCGAAACTTACAGCCATCACGGGGCGTGACCCTGTCGGTGTGTTCCACTAGAATAGAAGCCAGAGAGAGCGGAGCGTAGCGTCCGAGGAGTCAGTATGGCCACCTGTCCAGAATGTGATGCCGAAATCGAGATCGACGAATTCGACGTCGACAAGGGCGATCTGATTAGTTGCCCCGAGTGCGGCTCCAATCTTGAAGTGACCACGACATCTCCCGTCGAGCTCGAAGCAGTCGAAGACGATGATGAAGACGACGACGATGACGACGACGACGATGTGGACGAGGACGATGAGGACGCCGGCGACCTCGACGACGAGGACGAGGTAGACGACGACGCAAACGGGGAGGACTGGGAGGAGTGAGCCAAGCCCCCACGGCGTGGGGTTCTGCCGGCGCCGGAGTCGATTCCGACCTCCCCCGGCAGGAAGAATCTCTGAAAGAGCAGGCTCTGCTCGCGTCTCTTGCCCGCTGGCCTGCGCTCATCGTTGCTTACAGCGGCGGAGTCGACAGCGCCTATCTTGCCTGGGCTGCCACGCGCGTTCTCGGACGCCGAGCCCTCTGCATTACCGCCGACAGCCCCAGTTATCCCGATCGCCATCGCACGCTCGCGCGGCAAATTGCCGCCGATTTTGCCCTCGAACACCAGGTCGTTCGCACCAATGAGATGGCCCGGCCCGAGTACCGTGCCAATCCCGCGAACCGTTGCTACTTCTGCAAGCACGAGCTCTACACGCATCTGAGCGCCATCGCGCGCGAGCGCGGCATTCCCGTCATCGCGGACGGCAGCAATGCTGACGATCGGGGCGACTATCGTCCCGGCCGTCAGGCGGCTCGCGAATTCGGCGTCGTCAGTCCTCTCGACGAGATCGGGCTGACCAAGGCGGAAATCCGCGCGCTGTCGAAGCGCGCCGGGCTCCCGACCTGGGACGAGCCGGCGTCCGCGTGTCTCTCGTCACGAATTCCATATTTCAGCGAAGTGACCGACGCCAAGCTGCGCATGATCGAGCAGGCCGAGGTGGTGCTGCGGCAGCACGGCTTCCGGATCTGCCGTGTGCGTCACCACGGAGACGCCGATCCCATCGCGCGGTTGGAGATCGGCCGCGACGAGATGGCTCGCGCCCTCGAGCCTGACGTCGCTGACGCGATCGATCGCGAGCTGCGTGCGCTCGGCTACCGTCACGTCACGCTCGACTTGCGTGGCTACCGCCTGGGTAGCCTGAACGACGCTCTTCGCCTCCGCCAGATCTAACGTTGCGCAAACTTGTCGGCACGCTCGCGGTCGTCACGCTCGCGGCCCACCTGCTTACGCTGCCGACAACACTCGAGGATCTCGACTCGGTCAACTTCGCGCTTGGCGTGCGCCATTTCGACGTTGCCGAGCACCAGCCGCACCCGCCCGGCTATCCGATCTTCATCGCCCTCGGCAAACTTGGCACGAGCGTGTTCTCGCGACTGGGCCTCACAGCGCCGGAGGTGCGCGGGCTGGCGGTCTGGAGCGCGCTCGCGGCTGGCCTCTTGCCACTCTGTTTCTTTGTGTTCTTCCGCTTGCTGGCGGGCGAGGAGCGCGAGTATCGCGCAGCGATTGCGACGCTGCTTGTCGTGTGCTGCCCGCTGTTCTGGTTCACCGCCGCGCGTCCGCTCTCGGACCTCGCCGGTCTTGCCGCCGCATGGGCCGCGCTCGCGGCCTTGGCCTCGGCGCTTGATTATTCGGCGTCGCTGTCAAAGCAGAGCCTGACGCCGATCGTCGTCGGCGCGTTTCTCGCCGGACTGTCGGTCGGATTCCGATCGCAGATGGCGATGCTGACGATGCCCATGCTTCTTTGGGTGTTCGTGATCGTCGCGCGGGCGCGCGTTGCGCTCATTGCCGCGGCCGCGGCGGGCGTGCTCGCGTGGGCTCTGCCGCTCGTATGGTTCAGCGGCGGTCCGCAACGGTACCTGCACGCGCTTGGTAGCCAGGCTGGCGAGGACTTCTCCGGCGTCGTGATGCTGTGGACGCATCCCACACCGCGTGCGGCATTCGCGGCCGCGCTGCACACATTCGTGTACCCGTGGGATTCGCCCGTCCTGGCGGGTGCCATGCTCGTCCTGGCGTCGGCCGGCGCTCTCGTACTGCTGGTCCGAACGCCGCGCGTGTTGGCGATTCTCGCGATCGCGTTCGGCCCGTACGCGGTCTTCCACTTGCTCTTCCAGGAAACGCATACGATTCGTTACGCGTTACCGCTGGTGCCGCTCGTCGGGTTTCTTGGGGCTGTCGTTCTGGCCGAGGCACACAAGCGGGTCGGCGTGGCCGGTGCCGTCGCTATTGCGGGCGCAAGCCTCGCGCTGGTCCTCCCGGCCACGAGCGGCTACGCTAAGACTCCCAGCCCGATCTTCGCGCTGTTGTCTGAGGTGCGGCTGCTCCAGGAGCGTGGCGCCAACCCGCTCGTGGGCATGCATCGCCGCGTCTTTACCGAGTCCAGGCGCGCACGGCTGTACGCCGGCGACCTGCCGGGGACGCTGTTGCCGGTGCCACGTGATTACGAATGGCTCGAGCTGACGCGGAAGTGGCGCGAAGGGTACGACGGGGAGGCGTGGTTCATCGCTGATCCCCGTCGCACGGACCTGGCACTCGTCGATCAGGCGCATGCGCGAACGCGCGGCTATCGCTGGCCGTTCAATGGGAACGTCTACGTTGGCGGTGCCCGTCCCAACGAAATCGACTGGCACATTCTGGGCGAGCCAGGCTGGTTTCTCGAGCAGGGATGGGCGCTGACGCCCGAGACGGCTGGCATTGCCGATCGCGACGGGTGGGGTCCCCATCGCCGTCCGAGCATCGGGTGGATCCGCCGACGCACGGGAGACGCGCTGATGGTCATCGGCGGCCGGCATCTCGGTGGCGATCCGCCGGTGAACCTCGTCGTTTCGCTCGACGATCTTCCCGTGGCTACCAGGATCGTGCGCCCCGGTTTCTTTCTTGATTTCGTCGGTATCCCGGCGTCAGCGTTGGCCGGAGATGGCCGGTACGCGCAATTGACCGTCGCCGCTCAAGCCCAGACCGGGGGTACCATGCCGCCCGTCGCCATCGAGCAGTTCAACGTGCAGTCCCCGGATCGCGTTCAGTACGGCTTCGACGAGGGTTGGTACGAGCCTGAATACAACCCGACGACGGCTCGATCCTGGCGCTGGATGAGCGAACGCGCCGTGGTTCGGGTCCACCATGCCGGCAAGAGCGTGACGATGCGGATCATTGGTGAATCGCCGCTGCGCTACTTCGGTCAGGCGCCGCACGTTCGCGTCATGGCCGGAGATCGCATGCTCGCGGAGGTGGCGCCAACCGCAGACTTCACTGCCGACGTCTCGATTCCCGCCGACGCGCTCGCGGCCGCCAACGGGCGCATTGTCCTGACGTCAGACCGCGCCTTTGTCGCCGGTGAACGGGAAGGGACCGCGGATCGCCGCCGGCTGGCGATACGGGTGTATGGGTTGACGGTGGAGGAGACAGTCGTCAGTCGTTAGTCGTCAGTCTCGAGTCGTCAGTCCCAGTCGTCAGTCCCAGTCGTCAGTCGGTTGCAAGGAAGACTGACGACTCTGGACTGAAGACTAGCGACCGAAGACTGATGACTGAAGACTGACAATTACGGTCTTCTCGCCCAAGCCAGCAACGAACTGCCAAGCGGCATGTTGACGATCTTGAGTGCGGCGGCTTCGACGGCGAGGAGACCCGAGAGCGCAACGTTGACCGGGGGCGCGGGCACGGTCATTTCGCTCGTCGATTCCTGGTGGCCGGCAAGCCGCTGGGCGAAGCGGATGCCGGCGACGAGGGGCAGGAGTGTGAAATTCGTGTAAGTGATGCGCAGAACTGTGAAGCCAGTGCGTTCGAGGTGGTTCTTCAACTCGGTCCGGTGGTAACGGCGGACCTCGCCGCCGAGCACCGAATGGTTACCTTTGAGCACATTTAACGCCGCAACGTTGATGATGGCCTGTCCTCCGGGCCGCAACACCCGATACATCTCATTGAGCGCGTCACGCTCCATCGCGTCGTCGAAGGCATAGAGGACGTCGAACGAGGTGACGAGATCGAACTGGCCGGCCGGGAACGGCAGTTGGGTCGCCGACGCGCGTGCGACCTGTCGTTCGCCGTGTTGGCGTGCATAGGCGAGTCCACTCCAGGTGATATCGATGCCACAGGCGCGACCGTAGCTTCTGAGCATCGTGAGATTGTTGCCGGTGCCGCAACCGCAGTCGAGGATCAGCGGATTGCGCCGTCCGGCGATTGCACGCTCGATGAACGGCGTCACGAAGCGGCGGAAGCCGTGGAACCAGAAGTGGTCACGCTCGGCGCGCGCGGTGGCTTCGAGCAGTCGGTCCATGAAAAGTGTGTGTGAGAAAATCGAAGTGCTTGTCGTTGGACGACCAACGACATCTTACCCCGAGGAGAACGACGTAAATGATTGCGAGCTTTCGAACTGGCGCCGCGGCGCTGCTGATCTGCGCGTTCGCGGCTGGTGCGTGCGGCAAGAAAAAGCCTGTCGCTGCGCCGCCTCCGCCTCCGCCGCCGGCAGAGAAGCCGGCGACGACACCACCGCCACCGCCCGCGCCAACGCCGCCGCCTGCTCCCACTCCGACGCCGACACCGACGGTCGAAGAGGAGACGATCGACAGTCTGACCAAGAGCGGCGTGCTCAAGCCCGTGTTCTTCGCCTACGACTCCGTCGTGCTCACGGAGGACGCGCGGGGCATCCTGCAGAAAAATGCTGATTACCTGAAGAAGCGCGGGACGGCCAAAGTCATGGTCGAGGGGCACGCCGATTCGCGGGGAACCAACGAGTACAACCTCGCCCTTAGCGACCGCCGCGCGGCAGCCGTGCGCGACTACATGGTCGGCCTGGGGATTACCGCCGACCGCATCTCGAGCGTGGCAAAGGGAGAAGAACAGCCGTTCTGCAAGGAAGACACGGAAGCCTGCTGGCAGCAGAACCGCGTCGGCTACTTCGTGTTCACTGCAAAATAACCGCGGCGTTCAGATTTTCGCTCAGGGCTCCGGACTCAGGACGTGGGTTCGAGAGCCCTGGCGATCTCCAGGGCCGCCTTGCGCGCGTTCGGAGCGGCAATAATCGGCCTGCCGACCACGATGTAGCTCGCGCCCGCGGCAATCGCCTCCGCCGGACCGAGCGTTCGCTCCTGATCGTCCTTGCCGCTCGTTGTCGCGGCTCCCCCACGAATCCCCGGTGTAACGATCGCAAAGTCGGGTCCGCATCGTTGACGGATGAGTGCCGTCTCCTGCGGCGACGCGACGACGCCGTCGAGCCCCGCGGCTTGCGCCAGTTCTGACAGCCTCAGCACTTGCTCCACCACCGGCGTCTGCACGCCGGTCTCCGCGAGCATCCCGGCGTTCATGCTCGTCAACACCGTCACGGCGATGACGAGAGGTGCTTGGCGCCGTTCGCGCTCGGCGGTTTCACGCGCGGCGTCCCGGGCCGCATGCATCATGCGCGCGCCTCCCGACGCGTGCACGTTCACCATCCACACGCCGAGCGACGTCGCGGCGGACACGGCGGTCGCGACGGTGTTTGGAATGTCGTGGAACTTGAGATCCAGGAATACACGACCGCCGTCGCGGGCGAGCGTTCGTACGATGTCGGGCCCCTCGCTCGTGAATAGCCGGCTTCCAACCTTGAATCCGCCGGCTACGCCGCGAAGTGCCTCGGCCATCGTCAACGCGGCCGGTCCGTTTTCGAGGTCGAGCGCAACTAGGAGCTGATCCACGCCTGTTCCCGTCGGCTCGTGTCGAGGCTGCCGGTGAGCTCGGCGAGCCGCGAGATGCCGTGCCGATCCATGTACGCGCCGAGCCCCTCGAGGAGCGTGCGCCACAGAAAGGGATCGACAAAATTCGCGGTGCCGACCTGCACGGCGGTGGCTCCGGCAATCATGAATTCGAGAACGTCCGCGGCTGTCGCGATGCCGCCCATGCCGATAATCGGCAGCTTTACCGCGCGCCGGCACTCGTAGACCATCCGCACCGCAATCGGACGAATGGCCGGGCCACTGAGGCCACCGACGATGTTCGACAGCTTCGGCCGTCGGGTTTCGACGTCGATCGCCATGGCGAGAAACGTGTTGACGAGCGAGACAGCGTCTGCGCCCGCTTCTTCCGCCGCACGCGCGAACGACGCGACGTCCGTGACGTTCGGCGTCAGCTTCGGAATCACCGGCAGCCTGGTGACCTTGCGGACAGCACTCACGACGGAGTGCGTGCCGGTGAGGCTGCAGCCGAACGTAATGCCGCCCTCCTTGATGTTGGGGCAGGAAATGTTGAGCTCGAGCGCGGCGACGCCTTCGGCATCGCTCAGAATGCGCGCCAGCTCGACGTACTCGTCGATCGTGGTGCCGCAGATGTTGACGAACACGATGGCACGGCGGTCGCGCAGCTCGGGCAGTTTCTCGCGAACGAACCGGTGCACGCCGATCCCCTGCAACCCGATGGCGTTGAGCATGCCTGAGGGAGTTTCGACGATGCGTGGAGGAGGATGCCCCTGGCGCTCGGCGAGGAAAAGACCCTTGACGGCGACGCCGCCAAGCGTCGCGAGATCGACGACGTCGCTGTATTCAACACCGTAGCCAAAGCAGCCGCTGGCAGCGATGAGCGGGTTCGGGAGCCGCAGCGATCCGATCGAAACCGAGAAGTCCTTGCTCAATGCGCCAACGCCTCCCAGACGATGCGACCGGCATCGAACACCGGACCCTCGAGGCACGACCGTACGAAATGTGGGGGCGCGCCGACCTGACGGGTCAGCACGACGCAGCTGTAGCAGCCGCCGAGGCCACAGCCCATGACCTGCTCGAGCGAGACGTCGCAGGGCTGGCCGTGAAAATCGGCGATGGTCGCGACGGCACGCATCATCGGCGTAGGCCCGCAGACATAGAGCTTGACCCGTTCGCCTGGCCGCACGGCGGCAAGCGCGTGGTCCAGAGGGACGGTGATCAATCCCTTTTCGCCGCGGCTTCCGTCTTCCGTCGCCGTCACGACAGTGACACCGAGACGCTCGAACTCGTCGACGTGGTAAAGATCTGCGGCGCGCCGCGCGCCGTAGAACAGCGTTGCCGGTGTGCCGCGGCTGAG
>AR_comb_assmDRAFT_10102446_pt1 | contig 29670 bp, 56 predicted proteins | sample ArasoioldDNA_FD_10543 | JGI IMG/M metagenome (IMG submission 10543) | reverse complement strand
TGAGGTCTACAATCATTGTGGGCCTCAATCATTGTGACGCCCAATGATTGAGGTCTGCAATCATTGTGCAGGTCAACGGTCTGACGCAAGTTCGCAAGTTTCGCAAGTTCGCGGCGTTAACAACTTGCTAACATATGCTCGTTTGTCAGGCATGTACCTTGAAGATTGCAAGCGGCGAACACGCCACACGCAAGACAACGGGAGGCAAGATATGACGCGCCAGGAGGCTGTGACACTCGCACAAGTGGCAGCCAAAATGAATCAGGCTCGCACGCGATGCGAGCTTACGACGCGCGAGATGCTTGACAACTTCAAGCTTCTCGGGCCTGACGAGATTGCTGAGTACGTGCAGGCAATCGAGAAGTGTCGCAGCGACTGGAAAGTGTGGTCGCAAGTGTTCGTCGCCTTGAACCCCAAGGGAGGTGAAAGATAGTGGCACTCACGCAAGCGGATGTGATGGGTTTGCTTGCAAACCCTCGCAATCCGTCAGGTAAGGCTAAGACTGCCATCGTGCGAGGCATCGATGGCAAGCTGCGCGAGGAAAACATGCAGGGTCGCGCAAGTGAGTACGGTGCTTTCAGCGGTAAGGCAGGCAGCATTAAAAGGTCGCGCAAGGGTAATACCACGCGCAGCCTGAACGGCTCACGCAACTACCTCGCCGGTGGTAACTGGTGGGATGAGCAGGCACCCACAGTCGTCGCGTACCGGGCGTAAGCCCGGTATGCCACGAACCCACAAGCCTTAGGTTCCATACCTAGGCATTGCATAGGCCCCTCCAAAGTATCCCTACCCCCCCAATCACCCAAATAGCATATAAATGCTATACTTTCAACTCATAGGGAACCCTGAGAGTAAGAGTATAGTATTATATATATAGTTAGTAGTTAGTGTTATAGGTATACCCCTGACGGTCAAAATCGAACATATGTTCGTGTGCATCGGAGTGACTCAGAAAACCTGAGTGACTCGGACGCAACATGAACGCATGCGAACACACGTTCGCCCAGGGAGTGTGTTAACAACTTCCTAACATATGCTCGTCTACGTGTCTGATACCTTGTAGTTAACACTGAGAGAACGGAGGCAACATGGCAACGAAAGCGAGGATCGATCGCAGGCGACTCACAAAGCGCAACGGGCACAGTGTCAAGTGTGCCCGCAACATGAAGTACGTGGACACCTGCACGTGCAGCAAGAGCCCAGGCAAGTTCAAGCTCCTGCCCTAGCAACACAACTCCATCACAACCCCACAAACGGGAGGTACTCAAAACATGTCGTACTCGGTTCCTGTGGTGCAGTCGTCACCGTTCACGATCACACGTGAGCAGGCAGAGCAGCTTGCTCTGGCGCTCGTGAACGGTGGGAGGCTCACCTTCCAAGTCCAGGCAAACCGCAACTGGGTTGCCAAGATCGCACGTCAGAAGTACGGTGTCACGATCTACAAGTCCAGCATTCGCGGGCAGCAGTTGGATCCCCGCTACACCGTCGAAGGATCGCACATGCCGGATCGTGGCCTCGCCAACGACTACCGGCACTACTTCCCCACGCTCTACAAGTGCGAGCGTGCGGACGCTCGCGGATGGTAGAGGTCAAGATCAAGCACTACCAAGTGCTGCGTTACTTCGACAAGGACGCAGAAGCGATGGCGAAGCAAGGTTGGCGTGTGACATCACAGTCACAGGGCAGGTGGGCTAGCCTCCACACGCTCACAGTCAGCTATGAGCGCACGCCGCGCACCTAGCAACGCCACCTAGCAACGCCACCTAGCAACGCGCAACCAGCCACACGAGCCTAGAAAGTGAAGGCTCGTCAAGCAAGCGGTGAAGACCAAGATAAGTCCACCTGGAAACAGCAGGGCACTTGGCCGCAAATGAGCGATAGCCGCTTGCTTGACAAGCCTTCACAACTTCATAACATATGCTCCCGCGTGGGGCATGTACCTTGAAGTGTGCAGGCGCAACCCCGCCCAAACAGGGCACAACCCAACAGGCACGAAAGGAGGCTACTATGCCACTCACCCGTGAGCAGGTTCGTGAACTTCTCGCCAAAAAGCGCGTCAAGGGTGTCTATGAGGACAAGCTGTTCTTCCTCCTCAATGACTCCGACGAGCCGGGCGTGGATGTTGTCGAGACTTGGCCCATCGAGTTCACTGTCATCACTGACGGTAAGCGCGTGCCCAAGACTGCCAACACTCTGTACCAGGGTTTCCGCAACGCCAGCGAGAAGCTCAAGGTCGAGGATCAGGTGGACATCATCAACCGTGATGGTCACGTGTACATCCTCGTCAAGTCGCGTGTCGAAGAGTACACCACTGACACCACTGACGTCGAGATCAACGACGACGTCGAGGAGCTTGCTACCGCCTAGTGCGGTAGCAAGCAACCAACACAACCAACACAAGCAAGGAGGTAACAAGTGACCAAGGCAAGTGTCGCAGAGCGGGACTTTGCAATCGTCGCAAGTCACTTCCGCCGGATGTTCGCAGAGCGCAACTGTGATCGTGTGATCGTGTTCGCAAACGGTCACGTGTACGACAAGGCGCATCGGCGCAAGACCCTGCGTAGCAACATCGCAATGCTGCGTAAGCATGCACAACGGATCCGAGAGGAGGCCAGCAAAATGAGGATGCAAGAGTTGCAAGCAGAGTACGACGCCTACGTGGCAACGCTGAGCACCAAGCGTTGCGGTGCAATCCCCACTCGCACAGTGAGGGACTGTGTGCCTCCGTCCATCAACAACTACCGCTGTAGCATCTGCAACATGCGGCTGTACGCAGCAGACGAGTCCACCACCACCAACACCACCAAGTAGCCACAGAGGAGGTGGCACAAGATGCCCAAGTACGAGATCATCACAGGCAGAACGATCAAGGGCACTCAGGGTGCCATCTTCGTGTTCTACAAGTCACACAAGGATCTGTGTCCTAAGCGTGACAACCACAGGCATGGAGTCAAGTGTCCCACGTGTGGTCTGCTGACTCCCAAGTTCTCCAAGCGGCTCGGTCACAACAAGTTCTAACCCAACCACCTAACCAGGGAGGTGAAGCCGTAATGCCCAAGAAGCGCAAGGACGGTGACTACTTCACGTTCGAAGTCATGGGACGTGGGAAGTTTCCGATGGACATGTTGCGGTACGACAACTGTTGGCCCGCGACGCAAGACGACGTGACCAAGTTGGTCGAATCGATGACCAACCCAGACTACCTACGCATGGACTGGAAGATCACCCTGCGTACAAGGACACTCAATACGCCTACCCTGGGTAGGTGGATTTCCTTCGAGTGGCACGTGTTGCAGACAACCCAGAAGGTCATCGAGGCCAGCAGGTGATTCACGTCGTGTTCATCCTCGCAATCACATTCGCAACACTGATAGGGATTGGTGTAGCGTGTGGTGTTGTGAGGGATTACGTCAACAACAAGGAGGACAGCTAAGAATGGCAGAGCCGTCAGACAAGGCACCCGAACTCACCAACTTCCTTGAGGGAGTTTTCGGGCGGAGTACCGCAATCAAGTTGGACAGGTGTGTTTCCCCACCTCTCGGATGTGGCGGGCCTGCCGTGAAGTTCCGTGACGAACTCTCACGCAGGGAGTACGCCATCTCAGGTCTGTGCCAAGTGTGCCAAGATTCCATCTTCGGTGCAGATCCCACCTGAACCACACCTCCGATGCTTGACAAGCCACTTCCAATCTGCTAGGCTATTTCCGGCACCACCCCCACCCCCTGTGCGGAGCCTTGCAAACCGGAAGCCCGGTTGATTGAGCACTCAAGCATCGGATGCCATCTCTCACACCTGAACAGATAGCTCGTCTGTATGCGCTCAAGCAGCCGAAGCCTGCATCAAAGCAGTCTGTTCGCATGAAAACGAAGAGACTGCTAAGGCAAGGCAAGCTTGAGTACAAAGACAGGTGTGAAAGGTGTGGACTGCACGAAGACTTTTCACTCTACCCTCTTGAGGTTCATCACAGGAACTACGATGATCCAACGGATATAGAGTTCCTGTGCATCTGGTGTCACAGAAAAGACAGTGCGAAGAACAGGCAACAAAACCGCGTGTGACTTGCAAGCCGATAGCTGGTCTTGCAAGACCAGTCGGAGCAATTGCATAATACACGTAAAGGCACACAAGCGGCCTAATGAATACCGGGGTGTTGATGCCTGGGGCTAGCTCAACGGTGCGCGTGCGGTATGGACGTAGCTAATCTGTGCCGTCTGACTGGTCTTGCAAGCCTAGCATTAGCAACGTCGATGCAGACGGGTGGTGTTAGGCTTGATTGTTTTACCAACTACAACACAAACGGGAGGTAACTGTGACTGAGGTTGCAGAGAATGTGTCCACCGTTGGTGGCGCTGATGACACCAAGCTCTCCGGTTACTTGGAGCGTGCGGCCAAGAAGCGTCGTCGTGAGAGTGCTTTGAGTGCGTGGCACATCAAGGCATACACGGACACCAACGGTGAGATCGATCTTCCCTACTCGCACACGGAGACATGGATCAGTGTGACTGTGAGTGACTCCGTGCGTGACGAGGAAGGGAAGTGGACGTGGCCGATCAACACCGAGAGGACTCTTGCCAACCTGGCGAACGTCGCCAAGTACGCGAGCAAGATGCCCGGTGTGAAGGTCAAGAAGGAGTACGACAGGAGTGACTTCGAGCTTCACGTCACCATCCCCGCACTCAGGGAAGGTGACGACGACATCACCGTCGTGTACTACGCCAGTCGTGAGACTGTGTGTGAGCGCAAGGTCGTGGGCACGAAGGTGATCCCCGCACAGGTGACTGCGGAGCGTGTGGAGGAGATCGTGGAGTGGGACTGCAAGCACGTCTCGCTGCTCGCTGTCCCCAACAACTCCGACACCGAGTAACACACCGCGGCTAGTGTAAGCTTGCAAGTGTGACCAGCAGGCTAGTCCCATTGGTCACTGGGCAGCATACTCACACATGGTGAAAGGCGCGAAAGGTAGTGGGCTGTACCTGCGGCGACAGCCTGGACACCCTAGCCTGCAACAAGTTCATGCAATACTGCGCAAGTTCAACACGGGAGAACGCATGACACTCGTAGAGATCGTCAGACGTGGCAAGTACAAAGGAGGCAAGGCAGGTGCGTGGGAAGTCACACGTACTGACAACGGCCAGTGCGACACATGTTGTCGGCTGTATCACTACAGCACGTGCATGCTTGTCTGGGATCCGTACGATCCCGCCAACGAAGCTTCACTCGACTACTCGCTTGGGTGGGGAAGTGTGAGTGACCAGCACGGGATGAACAAGGTGTTCCGTGAGCTGGGCATCCCACTGTACTACTCACGCAAGGGAGGTGCCGAGATTGTCAGCACCCGAACCCACTGAACTGGACTTTGATGCCACGTACAAGGTGGCTGGTCATGGTGGTGTAGCGTGGCGCATCATCAGCTACGACACCGAGCAAGTCCTCATCTACGAAGGCTGTGAGTTTCCGTTCTTTGTGGAGTACGAGGAAGTCGTCAACACGGAGCGTGTCAAGTGTCACATGGTGGGTGATGACTCAGTGTGGACGTTTGACGTGAGTGACCTCACTAAGCTGGACGACGAGGACTACTGTAGTGAGTGTGGTCAAGTCGGGTGTGGGTGGGGGTGAGCATGACACAGCACAAGTTCAACTCATCTCACGAGTACATCCAGCGCATGATCTGGACACGCAAGCTGGCGCGTGAGTTGATGGACGAGCACGGTCTTAACGACTGGCGCTTCATCCTCTCAAGTACCAAGCGGAGTGTGGGTAGGTGTTGGTATGCAGACAAGAAGATCGAGTACAGCACGTACTACCTGCACAACTCCGACGAGGAAGTGAAAGACACAATCCTTCACGAGATCGCCCACGCTCTTGCGGGTAACGCTGCTGGACACAACTACATGTGGAAGCACTATGCAAGACTGGTAGGCGCACGCCCAGAACGCTGTGCGCCGCCGGAAGTGACAACTTCTGCCAAGCCCAACTACGTCATCAGATGTGAGTCGTGTGGTTGGGAAACCAAGAGATTCCGCATGAGGCGGAGCAATCACGGTGGCATGTGTCCTGAGTGTGGCACTGTTGTCACCATCTACCGTATCACAAGGAGGTGAAGTAAATGAATGATGAACTGATCACGGTGCCCCAGAAGGAGTACATTCGTGGGCTAGTCGAGAAACGGGATATCTCAGGTCTTGAGCAAGCTCAGCAGGAGTTTCTGAGTGACCTGAGTGATGGCAACCTCGACAGGATGACCAAGCACCAAGCTCACGTGTGCATCGACACGCTGCTCAAGCAGCCCTACAAGCCCAAGCCCGCGCAATCTCCGACTGTGACTCAAATCTCAGGAGATGAGGCACACTCTCCTGGTATGGACAGTCTCGCGCAGCCGCGCAAGATTCCTGAGGTGAAGGACGGCTACTTCTTCATCGTGGATCCCACGAATGGTGAAGAGAGGTTTTTTCGTGTCAAACACGGCAAGGAAGGGACGCGCTGGGAAGGTTACATATTTCTCGATGTCCAGGCGTCTGATTACTTCTACCCGATCAGGGATCAGAAGCACAAGGAAGCTGTGATCTCTGAGATCGCGAAGGATCCTGTCAAAGCCATGAACGAGTACGGACTCAAGCTGGGTAAGTGTGGTGTGTGCAACCGCACACTCACAGACAGGCACTCGATCCTGCGTGGTATCGGGCCTATCTGTGCAGCCAACATCGGCCCAACTGCCGAGCAAAGCAATCTGCTCAGGCAACTCGGACTGGTGAAGGACGGTGACGACGAATGAGCTGGGACGAGGATATCCTTGGCTGGAACGACGAGGAAGACAACGACATCGACGGTGTGGGGTTTGCTGACCCAGGTGGTGAGTCAGCCCTACGTGCAGCAACTCCTGACAACCCTCGCAACCTACCGTGTCCCACGTGTCACTGGCCGAACAGACTGACCCCCATCGACGTGATGCGTGGGTATCAGTGTGATTCGTGTGTCAGTGCAGCAGAGCGTGGTCACGACATCGACTACTACGAAGGTGATGACGTTGACACTGACGATTGAGGAAGCTAGCAAGGCTCGCAGGTTGTTCCTCACCAAGACGTGTGGTTCTTTGAGCGCCGGTACCCGTGTCACACTTGTCACAGCACCTGGCGTCCAGAATCCCGACCAAGGCCACTGGCTCGTACAAGCACCCATCCATGTGGCACTAGACAGTAGAGATCCACGTGGGAGAACCAAGATCGTGATGCACACGGTACGGGTCACGGACAGCGATCTAGTGGTGCGCCGTGCGCCGCATCACCCTCAGTCCTAGTCCTCTTAACAGACTCCTAACAAATGCTCGTCCACGAAGGAGGTACCTTACAGATGCGGGAGCAAGACGTGAACCGCAAGCTCTTCCACCGCGCGCACTACAACATCCTCGCCAAGCGGATTCGTCTGTCGCTTGAGCCGTGGATGCGTGAGGATCAGAAGTATGACTTCACGCAAGCACGCGACAACGCTGAGGTGTTAGCGATACGTGGTGCACTGGTGACGTTCGCTGTTGACCTTGCACGCAGGTTGCAAGCCGACAACGAAGAGTTCGACCCGGTTCTGTTCCTCAACAACTGTTCTCCCAACGTGGGGTTGTATCCCATGGGCGAACTGTGGGAAGAAGGAGCTGATGACAACGGACACTCCATCAGAGTCTCAGCAGCTTGACGACAAGTGGCTGTGGGAGGACGAGTACGAGCCGAAGATCCAGCACTCCAGCGTGGTCTACAGGATCAAGCCCACCATCCCCAGCTACGTGAAGGTGAGTAGCGACAAGTACACGCTGTTCATCGATCTGCGTGTGTACGAGAGCGATGGCCTGTGTGAACTTGACGACTTCTATTGGTTCGGCATCAGGCCCAAGAAGTCTGGTGGCTACAGGAGCACAGATCCCCAGGATGCCAAGATCCTGTTGGCACAGAAGGATGTGTGGGGATACCTCACTGAGTGGGAATTCGTCACACTCAAGGCAATCGGGCCTGAGGATTCAGAGTATTTCACAAGCGACGAGTTCGCTGAGAAGGTCAAGAAAGGGAAGAGGTGGGAACGTGACCCCGAAACAGGCATCTGACTGGCGTGATCCACTCAACAAGTTCATCTGGCAACGTGCGTTCAAAGAGCGTGCTACGGAGATGACGCTTCGTGATGGTAGTGTGTTCACCATCAGGTACGATCGCAGGTTTCCGATGGGTGATGAGGCAGCCAAGGCCGAAGGCAAGAAGATCGACTACGCATGGGTGCAGGGCAAGCACAGCATCGGTAGCCCATGTGGCTGGTTCAAGGTGAAGGATGTGCTGAAGAATGCCTGATCCGTTTTTTGATGATTTGGAGAAGGCGTACCTCACGGTCGTCACTCACCCAACTGAGAGAATCACTGTGGAGCGTGGAGGCAAGATAGGTAACGTCTTCATGCACCCCAGTGATGGCAACGTGTACATCCGAATCACATCGGCGGTCGCTGAGCAAGCGGAGAACCGCATGAATGTGGACATGACCAAACGGGAGGTGGTGAGCTAACATGGCTAAGACGGCTGTTCGTCTGTCTTTCGACATGGAGACTCGCAACAAGTACAGCAAGGTGGACTGTGAGATGGGTCTGACAGTCGAGGGTCGTGAGCTTCCCAACGCAAGTGTGTTGGGTAAGGCGATGGAAGAGGCTGTGGAACTTATCCAGCAGCGTGTGAAGGAGAGCTACGAGGTTGTCCCTCCGCGCCCTGACATCCTTCCCACTGACGGGCAAGTTGCTCAGCCTGCTCAGCCCGCACTACCGGCACAGCCCACAAACCCGGTGCCGTTCGGTAGGTAACACATGTCACTCACGCCTGAGCAGATCAAAGCTTTGTACGTGAAGAAGGCACAGGCGGCCACACGACGTGGCGGTGGCAAGCGCAAGGCCATCAACTACAACGACAGATCGTACAAGGCTTGGTTTGCTTTGGAGCACACCGATCCTGATGACAGGATGTTCTGTCAAAATCCAGACTGTCTCGATCCTAACGGGAGGAAGTATGCAAGTCCACCCGAGACAGCCGAACAGGTGGTTGCTGAGGTAACCACTGAAGAAAGTGGGGTTGTGCGGATGTGTCGCTACTGCTTCACTGTGGGATGGCTGTTGAAGCGTGAGGATCAAGGGAGGTTGGAGGTGTGACAACCGGAAAACCAGCCGGACGGACGCCAGCGAAGGTCAGAGAATCGTCACTGATTAGGCATACTCGTGCCTTCTACAAGTACCTCGCGGATCGTGCGAAGCCTGACGAAGATGGGAATGTGGTAGCTCAGGTCTATCTGACTTCCGCATTCGATGAGTTGGGTATCTCGCCAAACGCGCAGACGCAAGTGCGGCGGATCCTGTACGAATCCAAACCCCCCTGCGCCGTACAAGTGGCGCGAGGGGCGGGCGGAAAGCCGTCAGTGATCTACCTCCTGCGCGAGCCGCAACCCGAAGACTTCGCTACTGAGAAACGCTTGACAGATGACGGAGAGCCTGCTAAGCTGTCCGCAGGACAGATGAAGGAGCGGCTGGAAAGACTTGAGGCGAGGACGGCGGGCCTCAATATCGTGGAAGCAATGCAGAACCACGAACGACGGATAGCCAAGCTTGAGGCAAGGCTCACGTCACAAGGAGAGAGCACAAATGGCACGGACTAGGCGCAAGACGGCAACCCAAGAGCCCGATGTGGTAGCCGAGTCAGATGTGAACACAACCAACACCGACACTACTGAGACAAGGAGAAAACTCATGGCACTTTCCACCGAAGAGATCCGCGCGATCTACGCGAAGCGGCGCACGAAGGGTGTGTACGACGCGAAGCTCATCGAGTTCGTCGAGAGCAACGAGACTGGTGTGAGCGTCCGCGAGACGTGGCCGACCGAGTTTCCTTACCCCGGTAAGGATGCCCAGGACAAGCCCACGGGCAAGAAGGCTGCGTCGATCAAGCAGGGATTCGAGAACAGCAAGGGTCGCAAGGACGCGCCCGATGGCAGCGAGAACGTCGATGTCATCGTGGATGGTGAGGAGGTCTACCTCATCAACAAGGTGTCCGCTGGCGTCGAGGATCTGCTCACTGAGGCGTCTGCCTAGCAACACAGCAACACACGAGCCTAGCTGCTAACCACAGCTAGGCTCGCTAAGCTCATCTATCGTTGTCGTTTGGGGCCGATGGAGGTAGATGAGCTTAGTGAGCCTAGGGAGGTAAACCATGACACGTGACGAGTTCATCAATCATGAGATCCACGTGTGGGGCATCGACTACATCAGTGACCTGTTTGATAAGGGTTACGAAGTTGTCGCACTTGCCACACAGGACGGGGATACGCGATGGTCTTGGCTCTTGACAAACCGGCCGGTATCTGCTACCGTGTCGGTTGGCAGCAACGCGGGGTTGCTCCCGTTTCCTCGTGTCTCGCGCCTTTGACGGATAGCGGGGGAGCCTTGGTTACCTGACTTGCGCCAGGTTCCCGATGGCTTCTCCGCTCCGTCACAATCCGGTAGTATCGAGTGAACTATGCCCCCGTTGTGGGAAGTTCACTGACGCAGAGGGATTGGATGACATTACAGGCTGGTGTGTGGAGTGTACTCCACGCCCTAAGAATACCACATCTTCAGTGAGCTTTGCGCTTGCGGCAAACCACGCTGCCGTCACACACTATGTCACACAAGGACAGAGTGTGTGGATGGCGCTGGAATCTGCGCGAGCAGACAGACCAAAGTGTTTAGTTTGTGGCGACGTGATTAAGCGTGCGAAACGCAACGCTATCTTCTGTCGTCAACACAAAGAATGTCGGCGCATATCGCGTCGATATGTGTACCTCTACGACGAGAAGGGTCTTACGAAAGTAGAGGCACTTGCTGTAATTCTCAACGAAATAACGGGAGGTGAATGATGTTGAGTTTCTACGAAAGTACGACGACCAGCATGATTCACATGGTCGGGGATTTTCCCATGCCGAAGCGTGATGGTCACACTCAGTGTGGTCAGCCGCTGGACAACATGATTCCGGTGTCACGCGAGGTTGTTCGGGATCTTTCCCACCATCGCTTCTGTATCAAGTGTACTTACCTTGTAGGCTACGACGAAATAACGGGAGGTGAATAAATGAGTGAGACATCAGCACAGCCACGGAGGAAGCCGATCTTGAAGCGCAAGCCAACGGGAAAGTTTCAGATCCGTGACTTCCAACGTGAGGACATCGCGTACATGAACGAGATTCCTCACGGGTCTGCCAACTGGTCTGAGATGGGATCATTCAAGACCTCGACTGCGGAGTGGCTTCTTGAGCAGAAGACCACGCACATCCCCAATCCGAGGATCCTGATTATCACCACGAAGACCGGCAAGGGGCCATACTTGGAGAGTCTGTGGGAGGTGTTGCCTGAGTGGGACATCTTCAACATCGACGCCAAGAAGACATCGCTGGTGATGGGATCACGGGTCACACCGTGGAACGTGAAGTTTCCCAACCCGCTGTACATGCGGCCGGTGATTGCGCTCGCGCATTACCACTGTTTCACCAACAGAGCGTGCATTCCACAGCAGAAGACGCACATGGTCACGCTCGACAACGGCAAGAAGGTCAAGCGGCCTATCCTCAAGGAGGACGGGACGATTGACATGGTGATCCCCAAGTGCAACTGGCTACTCAATGCACACTGGGACGTCGTGATTACCGATGAGGCGCACAGGCTGAAGAACATGGACAGCCAGTGGACACGCAACATCAAGAAGATCAAGGCTGCGTACAAGCACCTCATGACCGGTACAGGGTTCGTGAATAACCCAGCCGAGATTTGGAGTCTGCTTGACTTCCTGTACAGCGGATCGCGCAGCAGTCCTCACGCAAGCATCGTCAACAGCACAGGGTACTGGCCGTTCAGGGAGTATTTCTGTCAGGAGGACGACTACAGCGGGTACCGCAAGATCGTGGGTATCAAGCCCGACAAGGAAGAGGAGTTCAAGCAACTCGTCAGGAATGTGGGCGTGAGGCGCACGATGCTGGAGTGCTTCCCGAACATCACAGAGCCTATCGAGACTGAGATCCCTGTGGATCTTGGGCCGATCCAGCAGAAGATGTACAACGAGCTGATGGACGAGTTGTGGACACTGGACGCACAGGGTGTGCCACTCCACAGTCCCAACGTTCTGTCGCTGCTCAATCGTCTGAGGCAGGTGTCGGATGCCACGCCTGAGGTGAAGAGTGACGAGTGGAATGAGAAGCTCGAACGCCGTGAGATCAAGGTGAAGCTCACGGAGCCATCATCCAAACTCGATGCTGCGATGGAAGTCATCGACGGTCTTGAGTGGGATGACGAGCGTAGGGATCAGGTGGTCGTGTTCTGCAACTTCAAGGATCCACTTGAACTACTCGCAACCAGGCTCACGAAGGCGAACATCCCGTTCCTGCATCTCAAGGCTGAGATGAACGACAAGGCCAGGTACGAGATGTGGCACGAGACATGGCCCAAGAAGGAGCACATGGTGTTCATCAGCACGCTGGATCTGGGTGCTGAGTCAATCAACCTCACCAGCGCACACAGGGCCATCTTCATCGATCAGTCATGGAGTCCTGCAAAGAACAAGCAGGCGATTGGTCGTGTGTACAGGCCGGGTCAGACTGGTGCTGTCCAGCTCATCTACATCCGTGCGCGTAACACAGTGGACTATCGTGTCCTCGACACTGTAAACACCAAGGCTGGCTGGTTCCGCCAAATCTTCGGCGGCCAGGGTGGCTCGGATGCCCTACCTGACGAGAGTGAGTAACGTGGAGGAGGGCAGATTCCAAGTCAAGAGAACCAAATCAACCTACCCACCGGCCAAATTCGCGGTGATCGACACAACAGGCAAGACACTTGGTGAGCGGTTCGTCTGTACTACTGACACGATAGAGAAAGCAGACATAGTAGCGTCCGCTCTCAACAATCAAACGGGAGAGAGTAATGCCTAGCGTCATCATCAACGTGCTAATCAAGACCAACAAACCCATACCTGATGGCGAGCAGGGCCAGGACTTGCTCACCCGGATCGAAGACGTAATCACCGAGGCGTTCAAGGAGTACGGCATCAGTGAACCGTCTTGGGTGACAGCTCAGTTCGACGACTGGATGTCGAGAAACTGACACCAATCAATACAAACGGGAGAGACAACATGGAAATAGGCTTGCCCTTCAAGTGGGATTTCGACTTGGGAATCTCTAGTCGTCTGTTGAGTGACATCAACGAGGTCGCACACAGACCTGCACCATTCCGCATCGACACGGCCCAGTACAAGGTGTATTGGGCAGGCACGATCATCCGTGTGGACATCAAGGCGAGTGAGCTAACTGAACGTGAAGAGGATGGTGAGACAACCGATGCTCACTGAGACTGAAGTCGAGCAAGCGTTTGACAGAGTGTCTGCGGTTCACAACAACGTGTTGTTGGAGTTCGACAGAGACGATCCCGAAACACGTATCTTCGCTGAGTGTCTACAGTTTGGCCTCAACCCTGTGTTGTTCGCAGACACCATCAAACAGATCCTCGACATACACACGTCAATTCCACACGAGGTCATCCATGCCACAGCACCGTGGGCAATGCAATCTGTGCGCCATGGGATCTGTGTGGGAATCGAGATAGGCAAGCTGATTGCGACTCTCAGCAAAGTCGAGAACTCCACGGGAAGTGACGGAGGCATCGAGCCTGGGGATTCATAGCGAAATCCTAATGACCGGCCTTGACTCCCGGCCGAAGGTGTGATAGTATCCCCCCTTCGGGCGTCTGTGGGAGAGCGCGGTTCCCCCCTCGCCTAGGCAATTGCGCTCTCCCACCAGAACCGCATAATTCATCTGGCACGTCTCACGCACAAGCACGGGAGCTGAGTGAGTGACAGAAACACAGATAGCGCAAGGTCTGTGGCAGCCTCCAAAAATTCCATCGAAGTACGAAGTGATCCCGATTCACAATTCGGATCGGGGATCCTTCAAGCGGTGTCGTAGATACTTCGATTGGACTAGTCCCGCGAGACATAACCTGTCTCTGCGCGCGGACATACATGGTGTCAACACAGACTTGTGGTTTGGCACCGGAATACACTGGGCCTTAGAGCAATACTACACACCTGGCCTGCGCCGGGATCCTGTCGAAGCATGGCTCACATGGTTCGACGTTCAGTGGCGCGGCGGGACAGTCACAGAAGAGTGGCTAGATCGTGTATACGACCTTAATCCCCGCCCCATGGAACACAAGGGCGAACACCTATGGGTGGTGCGTGGGCTAGAGGACATCATCCCCGATGCTGACTCGTTGGAGTACGACGAGCTTAAAGAGCTAGGGATTCAGATGATGACAGCGTACAAGAAGTTCGCTGAAATGCGCGACAACTTTGAAGTGCTTGTGTGTGAGCACGACTTCTCCATCCCGATCTGGGACTACGAGCACGACACCATTCTTCAAGCTGTCGATCTACGCAAGCACTCACCCAACTACGGCAAAGTGTTGGAAGTCCATCAGAGAGGTAGGATGGATGCCATTTGGGCCAAACCAAATGGTAAGCTAGGAGTGATTGACCACAAGACCAGCTCTCGCATAGATGAAGACTTCTTCAGGAAGTTGGAGACTGATGAGCAGGTCACGTCCTATCTCTATGCAGCGCAGGTTGAAGCCAAGTATTACGGGCTGCCCTACGCTGGTCAGGAAATGGAGGAGTGTGTATACAATGTACTCCGCAAAACGTATCCCAAGCCCCCAACGATGGTACGCGGTGGCCTCTTCTCCGTTGACAGAAACAACGAGTCAACCACGTGGGAGATGCTTGAAGAGTTCATGCAGGCCAACTCGATCGACTTCGACTCGCTGCCTGAGAAGCACCAGGAGTACGTCAGGTACGTGCAGGAGATAGGTGACGAGCAGTTCTTCATCCGCAAGCTAGAGCGGAGGAACAGACATCAACTCAAGAACGCAGGATACCGTGCGTATCAAGAGGCGATGGACATGCTAGACCCCAATCTTCGCATCTACCCGAATCTGTCGAACGATCATCGTTGCCTCAACTGTGCATTCCGAGCGCCGTGTCTAGCCAAGGAAGACGGCGGTGATTGGGAAGCACTCCTCGCAGACAACTACACACGAACAAGAGATAGGTAGCAGATAATGCCAGGTAAACAGGTTAAGAATTGGAGTAAGTACCATGCCCTACGTAGGCAGGGCAAAAGCAAGACAAGCGCAGCCAAAATCACCAACGCAAACCCTGGTAAGCGCAAGGGCAAATAGATGTCTGAATACATCGAGTCCGTGCTAGGGTTCCTGCTCTTCCTTGGTCTGATCGCTCTCTGCTGGTGGAACGACAGGGCCGAGCAGCGCCGCCAGGAGTGGCGGGATTACATGTACGACAAGCTGCGGTAGGTGTGGCCTCGATAACCCAAACGGGAGAGTCATGGGCAAGATAAGTAAGAAGGTATACCAGAGCAAGACAAGGGACTTGGCAACCAAGAAGACCCAGCTCAATCAACTTGAAATCATCAGGGAGAAGAGCGAACTGCTGATCACGTTGCGTGAGAAGATTCTTGCCTGTGCGTACAGCGATGACGAGAACAACCCTGGTGAACTGATGAAGCTCATCGGGGAGTTCACAAAAGAGCTTGCTGACGTCAAGAGACTGGCGCATCCGTTCCCTGACATCCTTGGGGAGATCGAAAAGACAGAGAAGAAAGATACTGTCATGGTAGCGATCAGGCAATACATGCGCGAGCGAGCAGAGTTGGAACGTGACCTGGCTCGTGGGTACAAGCTGGGCAGAAAGAAGATAGAGAGATGGATCGACGATGTAAGCATACTGATAAAAGCAGAGAACCTCTGCTCAGTATGTAGAGAGCACGAAGTCAAGATCGAAGAGGACAGCAAGGGATACTGCAAGAGATGTGCAAGGGAAAACGGGATCGTTGTACACGGAAAGATTTAGCTATTGATCGCGCGGATCTTCTACGGCCCACCCGACTGGCTAGTGACGAAGTTCTCGTCACGTGACAGACGCGCGTTCTTCTTTTGGACGCTGGTCGTAGCCGCAATCCTCACGGTCTTCTTCGGTCGATACGTGCTATACGTCACCATCCTCAGTGTGCTCGCGCTTGTTGGTAACTTCAGTGCCGAGACACCTGTAGAGAAAGAATAAATGCCACTGACTCCTGAACAGATTGCAGCCTTGTATGCTAAAAAGGCTAACAAATCTCAGAAACCGGCCCCTGGGGATGGCAAGACCGCACAGGGGGTGCGGCGCAAACTGGGGCGCATCCACACCCACTATGGGAAACTGCCTAAGAACCACCTAGTTTACCCGGCCAACAGTGATGGTCGAAGTATGCCCTGTGAGTCTTCCGGGTGCCACTGTCCTAGTCACCACAGGCTGCGTGGTCAGGTGTTGTGTAATCTACATCTGATCTTCGCGCTGGTGCATGAGATCAATCTCTTGTCCCACAATGGGGCGATCAAGACTACGGGGGTGCCAACTGCTACCGGAGGGGTTGCAGCTCCGGTAAACGAGGGACGCATCCCCGTAGTTATGTCAAACATCATCACAGGATCGGAGAGTGATGGCGACAGCTACCTCTGATAAGTCAGAGCTTTCGCTACGTGAGTCACTGGAAGTCAAGCAACCGTCTGACATCGTAGACACGCTCAATCTCCTGTTGTATGGTGAGCCTGGTGTTGGTAAGACGTGGCTCGCCGGTACAGCAGAGGATCATCCTGACACAGCACCGCTACTCATCTTGGACATCGATGGTGGCGTGACCACGCTGCGTCACAGGGATGTCGATGTCATCCCTGTTCGTTCCATCCCCCAACTCAATCAGGTCTACGAGAAACTCCACTCGTCCAAGTTCATCGATGACGACGGGTTTGAGCGGATCGAACACTACAAGACCGTAGCCATCGACAGGCTCGATGAGTTGGCTGACGTGGACATGCGGTACATCATGCGTGACGCATACGCCCGCAATCCTGACAAGGTGGACATCGACGTTCCATCTCCTCGTGAGTACGGGATCAACCGTTCCCACATCAGGAAGCTTGTGCGTGCGTTCCGTGATCTCCCGTGTCACGTCATCTTCTGCTGCGGTGTCGCCACCCGTCAGGAAGAGGGACAGCCCAACAAGGTTTACCCTGGTTTTTCAGGGAAGCTCCAAACGGAAGTCCCAGGCTTCTGTGATATAGTTGGTTACTACTACAACGACAACAGCACAGGAGAGCTGAAGCGGACTTTGCAATTCCAGGGTACTCGTCGCGTGCAAGCGAAGGATCGTACGAGTGCTCTCGGAGGAAAACTGGACAATCCCACAATCCCAATGATGTGGGACATGATCCAGAACAACACCACGCCGGACAAGTCCGACGCTGGTGAACTCACCTAACCAGAAAGGCTGGTAGAGCATGGGATTGCTCGACCTCAGTGGCTCTGATCTGAGTGGCTTTGAGCCACTGGAACCGGGTCGCTACAACGCACGTGTGTTCGACATCTCACTCGACGCGGTGAAGAACGCAGGCAAGGTGCCTGTGGGTACACCGATGATTAAGATTCAGTACAAGCTCACGGGCAACGAGCACATGGGCGAGGGACTGGAGAATCGTCGGGTGTGGCAGCAGTTCGTGGTTCCCCCCAAGGACTACGATCAGCAGAAGGCTGCGAAGATGAACGGGATGATCGCACGTTTCTTCATCGCACTCGGAGAGAGTGAGGAGACTGTGCGAAGCAAGAAGTTCGACCCTGACTTCGAGGACTACAAGGATCGCGAGTGTGTTGTGGTTCTTGGTAAGGAGCCGAAGAAGGATCGCCAGGGCAACATCGTTGATGGGGAGTTCAACAATCCCGTCAAGGGTGTGAAGCCTGCCGGTAGTATCGGCGTCGGTGTTTCGTCAGGGCTTCTCTAGTTCGATCTAGCCCACGTTGGGCGCGGGTCTGTGGGGTGCCCGCGCCCAACTCGCCGCATGACACAGAGAACAGCTAGTACAGCCAAGAGCCTTCAGCGACTCCGGTTCTTTGAGTTGCTGTTCTCTGACACCGTAGGCATTCTCTGTCTTGCGGTGACAGATCCACGATCTCCGAAAACGACCTTCCAACAGCATTTCTTTGATTGGCCCAAAGACTCCATCAAAGTAGAGAACTTCATCCTCAAGCACGAGAGACACTACAACATGTATTTCTGTGTCAATCTCCTGAATCAGTTTGAGCGCAAGAAGGAATACTGTCAGGAGACTGACTTGTTGTGGGCCGACCTGGATTCCGTGAATCCTGACATGATCGTGGATTATCCACCTCCTATTGTGTTGAGGTCTAGTCCCGGTAGGTGGCAGGCGTTCTGGCGTCTCACTTCAAAGATCCCATCGTATCAGGCTGAAGATTACTCACGCCGCCTTGCGTATCACCTTGGCGCGGACAAATCTGGATGGGATCTTGGGCAACTAATGCGTATCCCGTTAACCGCCAACTACAAGTACAACACACCTGTGCAGATCGAACTACAACGCATGAGCGAGCTAACCGTGAATGCTGCGGTGTTCGAGGTACTGCCGGTGAGCCATGGAACTCTGTTGAGGTTGGCTCCTGACGAGCCACCGATTCCTGACGACGAGCATCAGGCAGAGCCAGAGACAATCATCGTCAAATACAGTTCTCTCCTGAGGAACACAGCGTTCTATGCGCTGTATACACAGGATCCAGAAGAGAACGACAACTGGTCTTCTATCCTCTGGCGACTTCTCCACGAATGTTACAGAGTGGGGATGTCATCGGAGGAAACCTTCGTTGTTGCACGCTCAGCGCCTTGCAACAAGTACGCCCGTGACGGAAGACCACTGGAACATCTGTGGCGTGATGTGTTGAAGGCTGCCCAGGAGTATAAACACATCGACATCAGTTCTGCATTGATCCAGATGCCCACTCTGATTGAGGAGGGTGACAGTCGAGTCACCAGCACCTTCCTAGATACCTACAGAGATTGGGCATCAGAGGCTACAGATGCAGTTCCTGACTTCCACGACATGTCGATGCTGATTGTCCTCAGTGCGATTGTCTCGTCTTCTGTCAAGCTTGAGACTTCTGCGGGTTCCATCACGCCCAACATTTGGGGACTGATCCTTGGAGATTCCACGCTGACGCGCAAGACCACAGCTATGCGGCTCGCGATGGATTTCCTCATCATGATCGATCCGTCACTCATCGTGGCTACTGATGGTACAGCAGAGGGATTGCTGAGTGGCCTGTCGAACAGGCCCAACCAGGCCAGCATCTTTTTCAAGGATGAGGTATCGGGACTATTCAACTCGATGACGAAGAAGGACTATCTTGCAGGCTTTCAGGAGACGCTGACAGCCCTGTACGATGTCCCTCCCATCACCACACGTCTTCTTCGCAAGGAGACAATCATCATCGAGTCTCCAGCTTTCATCTTCTTGTGTGGTGGTGTGCCAGATCGCATCTTTGAGTCGATTGACGAGCACTTCGTCTTGGGTGGTTTTCTGCCACGATTCCTCGTTGTGTCTGGTAACGCACACATCGATGATCGTAGGCCGCTTGGCCCTCCCACGCACTTGGGACTTAGCAAGAGGCCACACATAGTAAACAAGATCGCAGACCTCTACGAGACTTACGCCACCCCAATCAAGCAGAATTTGGGGGGACAGATACACATGGCGACTCCACGTATCACCGCACGCATGTCACCGGAGGCGTGGAGATTCAATGCCCAACTCGAAACCACGATGTTGCATACAGCGCAGGATAGCCTGGTTAAAGACCTGGCGCTTCCGACGATGGACAGGCTCAGTCGCAGCATGTTGAAAATCGCTGTCATCTTTGCTGCCTGTCGTCAGAAGCCAAAGAATGAGCGCATCATGGTTGAGGAAATGGACATCGCCAACGCTGCCACATACGTGCAACGTTGGGGGCCAAACTCTATCGATCTCGTCGTGTCCGCTGGTAAGGGACGACACGAGAAGTTCTTGGAGAGGATACACGAGTTCGTTCAATCAATGCCTGGTGCTCTAAAAAGCACCATCATGAAGAGGTTTCATTTGTCATCTAGAGATGCAGCAGCGATATTGCAGACTCTGGAGGAGAGAGGACAAATACGAAAGGAGCCAAGAGGTCGTGGATACGCCTACTGGATTAATTGAAAAAATGGTCTACAAAGGAACATGCACGGTCATCCTTGCCATTCAGAACACCGATGGCACAGGTTCAATCACATACGAGCTAGCGGATAGCTTCGACGTGGTGTTCAACAAGCTGTTCCCACTGGCTGAGCCACAGAACCGCATGGAGGGTCGCGGCAATTTCCTGTTCACGTTGCGTGACGGAAGGCGCATCTGTCTAATTCCTCAGGACATCCGTGTGGTAGTGGAAGATCCCGAATGATCATAGGGCTTGCGGGACTCAAGAATTCGGGCAAAGATACGGTAGCTGCGTATCTAGTCAAGCAGCACAGATTCGAGCGCAAGGCTTTTGCCGACCCTCTGAAGCGATCTGTGGCTGCTCTGTTCGACATTCCATTCACGATGGTGGATCAATTGAAGAACGATTCCAACGCGGAAGTCGTGCTTCGTGTTCATCACAAGGACGTTCATGGTGCTTTTTCTAGCCACCATGACATGACGTTCAGGACGTTTCTTCAACGGTACGGAACAGAGGCCCATCGTGATGTGTTCGATCAGGACTTCTGGCTGGACTACACACTTCCTGTGCGGGGGTACTATCCGGGCCGCGCGATTTGCGTCACGGACGTTAGGTTCCCAAACGAAGCAAACAGAGTCAGGGAGTTGGGTGGGGAGTTGTGGATGATCCTGAGACAATCCATGGAACTGATACCTGACACTCACGCCAGCGAGCAGTTCGGATTCGATTGTGATAAGTACATCGACAATAACGGGACAATCGAAGACCTCTACGCGAGGGTGGAAGAGGCTTTAGGTGCCACAATCATCACGTCAGATAGCTGAGGGAAAGCAGTCAGCTCTCCATACAGCTTTAGTTCCACGTGTACGAACGATAGTCGATGAGATTCTCGACATCGACAAACAGATCGCTGCTCTCAGAGACAAACGTGCGACCCTCAATTCTGAGAAACGTCGTCTCAAGCGGATACTGTACGAGCCTCCCACGTTTGAGAGACGTGGCAGTAGTGGACAGGAATTGTTCGTTCACGTCAGCTTCATCCTCCCGTACATCAGGGAATGGTTGGAGCAGTACAACAACATGAACGGTGGACGTGGAGGAATGATACAACTCCAACGTCTGTCAGGTGTTTCCAGACGAAGCATCAGGAACTACATGACTGGTGGGATTGAGTACGCGGGAATCCTATCTGCCGACCGGCTCTTGACAGCGATCGGCAGAAGTGATATCGTGGAGTCTCTGCCGTTCCTGCCATACCGGGACACATTCGTCAGGAATCGTACGTCCCCACAGCCCCCACAACCCCCACCTTCCAATTTCTATGAAGAATGAGCGCAAGCATCCACTCGCCGTGTGCGAGAAATGTCCGTTCAAGGATAGGGCGTTCGCTGCTACAACGGGGCCACATGATGCGAAGGTAGCGGTAGTGTCACGCTCGCCGGGTTACATGGAGGCACAGCAGGGTAGGTCGTTCGCAGGTCTGTCAGGCAAGGTACTCGACCACCTGCTACAGGTTCACGGCACTTCGCGCAAGGACGTGCTAGCCACAAACGTCGTGCTTTGTGAATCACCAGGGCCGCAGGAAGAGAAGGACAAGACTGCTTTCTCTTTGGCTATGGGCTGCTGCGAGCCTCGCCTAGAGGCTGAGATTGCTCACGCTGACACGATCATAGCTTGTGGTGTAGAGTCTGCGTGGGCAATTGCTGGTGTCAATTCGATCGGTCGTAATCGTGGTTTTGTCCACGATCGTAGAGTTGATGGAAAAACCCAACGTGTGATCGTATCCAGTAATCCCGCAATGGCTATCAGAAACGATGGTACCTACCCCGAGCTGATGCGTGACTTCCGACTTGCGCTGGATCCCCTACCTACGCCGGAACTCCCCAAGGTTCGCATCATCGACACTACCGATGAAGCCAGGATTGCTGTGGATGCCATGCGCGAGCAGTTGATCGACAATCCCACGCTGGTTGCAACCGACATTGAGGCGAGGGGCACCGATGACGTGTCGTACAAGGACACTGAGAAGGGTAGAGGGGGTCTGCGACACACGGCACAAGTTGTGTGCGTCGGGTTCTCTATACGTCCTGAGCGTGCCGTGGCTTTCGGTGAGAACGTATGTACTGATCCCGAGGGACTGCACCTAGTCGCTGGTCTGTGGAATATCCCAGGCTGCTCGTATATCTGGCACAACGGGAAGTACGATGCCAAGGTGCTTCTGTCGAAGGGCATCGATATGCGAGTTGACGAGGACACCCTGTTGTTGTCATGGTGTCTGGATGAACGACCTGGCGATCCTGATTCGGGTGCCGGTGGTCATTCGCTTGACTGGCTACTCAAGGATGAGATCGGTTGGCCCAAGTATGAGCCTCCCTCAGTACGCCATTTCAAGACGAAGGGCACGTTTGACTATTACGGATCTGCACCCGACCAGATAAAGAGGGCACAAAGTGAACTATATGGATATAACGGTTTTGACTGCGCTGGTACTCTTGCTCTCTTTCATATCCTCAAGGCCAGGGCGATAAACGATGAGGTATGGACAAGGCCGTACAAGCTCATGCTCATCGATCTCTCTGAGACGCTGGCTCACATCGAGTTGGAAGGCAACCTATTCGACTCAGATAGAGCGTGTGACATCCTTGAGGATGAGGTATGGCCCAAGCTAAAGAAACAGCGTGGATCGTTGTCGCGTATGGCTGGTCGCGCAGTTAACCCCAATTCTCCAAAGCAGATGGAGAAGTTGTATTACGAGGACTGGGGCATCAAGCACCAGCTAATCCGTCCAAAGATAGAAAGGCTGGGCAAACGCTCAACAGATCAGTACGTCCGCGAAGCGATCCTGATGGGTGAGTTCACCACTGTCACGTACGGCCACGACAAGGGACGAGAGGCCATCCAACAGTTCACGCAAATCTACGACGATTTCAAAGAACTGGACAAGCAACGTGGAACGTACTTTGAGGGTCTGGTACTCAGGAGGTTCCCGAATGGAAGAATATACACTGAATTTAAGATTCACGGCACGGAAAGCGGGAGAGTATCTAGTGCCAATCCGAATCTCCAGAACGTCACCAGACCAAAAGCAGGCATCCCATCAATACGAGCTGCATTTATCCCTGACCCCGGATGTGTATTCGTTAGTGGAGACTTGTCTCAGGCAGAGCTTCGAGCGATTGCCGTACTGTCAGGAGATAGAAGTCTTCAGTCCGTTTATCTCGACACAGATCGCTCGCTTCACAAGGAAGTGGCGGCAGAATTTTATGGCAAGGACTACACCTACGAGCAATATGTCCGAGCCAAAAACATCAACTTCGGAGTAGCGTACTGGCAGTCAGCTTTCAGCTTCGCGCAGCTTTACCACATGCCGCAGGTTGAGGCTCAGAAGTACATCGACTTTTGGTGGGAACGGTTCCCGCAGGTATGGGAATGGACGAAGGATACTGAGAAACTGGTGATGACCAAAGGTGAGCTACAATCCCCATTCGGTCACAAGCGTCGGTTTTACATCATTCCCGCAGATGAGTCGGCCAGGTTGCATGTTATCAAGGAAGGAATCAACTTCAAGCCTCAGAACATCGCAGCCAACATCACGTTGTGGGCACTCATCAAGTTCACCAAGTATCTCCGAGAGAACAACATGTGGCACATTGCTCAGCCACGCATCACAGTCCACGACAGCATTCTCGTCAACGCGAGGGAGAGCCATGTCGAAGAAGTGGGCGCGCTACTTAAGGAATTTATGGAGAAGGCTGCTCTGGAGTCAATAGGGTGGGCTTTCCCATTCAAGGCCGACTTGAGTGTCGGACACAACTGGGGCAACATGAAGGAGATGACGGTGTGAACGCGAGACTCACAGTATCAGAGATGGCCTTCATCGTACTCGACATCATCCTCATCATCTGGCTGATCCACACCTGGTGACCACGTGACCAAGATCCTGGCGATTGATCCTGGCGTGATGACTGGATACGTGTACGCCAGGATCACTGAAGACAAACAACTTGAGTGTCTTCCGTTTCAGATGATGGACGAGGTTGACGACTTGTGGCGCAGGCTAGACGAGTTCAAACCTAACATCATAGTCATGGAAGACTTTGAGTTTCGTGGACGTGCAAGCACGGGACTCAACCTGTTTCCAGTGCAGTTGATCGGTGTCGTCAGGTTATGGGAGATGACCGAGCCTACTGGCAAGCTCAGGGTCTTCATGCAGAAGGCGTCATTCGGGAAAGCCTACTACACCGACAAAATGCTCAGGAGCCACGGGGTCTACAAACGTGGAATCCCACACGGGATGGACGCTCTGCGTCATCTCCTACAATGGGCCACATTCGGCGCAGGTTTCAATCTCGTGGACTTGAAGACTGGTGGCACAACTGCCAAGATTATTGCAAATTGGGCCGAAGTTGATGGTGGAGGGAGGGCAACGTAGCGATGGCAGAGTGGTACGAGAATGCATACAGGGGTGGTGGGCCTGTTCAGGTGAAATTCCCCAGGCCACTCTATCCACCCGATGCGAGCAAATACGGGAAGCCACCATCGAAAGACGGGCCTGACGTAGAGGCATACAAGCGTGCCATCTGTCGCGCAGGACGTTGGGGAGTCTGGGATCCCACCTTGTGGGACGACTCCTATTCCAACGCATTCTCACACGGAAAGGGCACCGGCAACCTGAAAGACTCAGGAATTGCAGGCTTCCAGCGTCAACAACACCTGGACGACACCGGCTGGCTTGGAGAAAAAACGTTCAACAACATGCGCTACTCGCTGATCTCCGATCCAGAAGCGCCCCACTACGGAGAGCCGATCTTCGACTCGATCTGTGTCGATCTCCTGAACAAGGCATGGAACATCTTTGGGGGTCACGAGCCTGATCCCCAACCTCCAGTCACTCTGCGTAAGGTCGCGCTCAGTCATGCCATAACTCAGTTGGGAATCAAGGAGTCTCCAACTGGATCGAACAAGGTGAAGTACACCGAGTGGTACGGCATGATCGGCCCCTGGTGTGCGATGTTCTGCACATGGGCCTACGAAACCAACGATACTGGTCATTCACCAACGTTCGTGAAGGGCACCAAATACGCCTACGTTCCATACATCGTGGGCGACGCACGCAACAAGAGAAATGGCCTGTCGATCACAGGCGATCCTCAGCCAGGTGATCTAGTGTGCTACGACTGGGAATGGAACGAAGAATTCGATCATGTCGGATTCTTCGAGAAGTGGACAGGAGCACACACCTTCAGCGCCATCGAGGGCAACACTTCTACAAGCAGCGACAGCAACGGTGGTCAGGTAATGCGTCGCTACCGTGATATCAATGGTCAGCAGACGGTTTTCGTCCGTGTGAAAGAACCAGCCCTGTAATCTAACAAGGAGATAACCGTGCGTTTAACAGCCACAATCGCCACGTTCGCAGCAATCTCAGGAATCGCGCCCCTCAGTTCAACTGCCCGCACAGGGGGTGGGAGTACCTACTACACCCAAGCAAGGACGGCTGTGTGTCATTACTTCGGGGTATACTGCGATCAAGCGATGAGGGTGGTAGGTTGTGAGACTGGTCACACCTACTACCCATGGTCACGAAACGGACAGTACCTTGGGATATTTCAGATGGGATCTACGGAGAGAGCCACATACGGCCACGGTGGAGATGTGTGGTCGCAGGCCCGCGCTGCTTGGCGATACTTTGTGGCTAGCGGGCGTGATTGGTCACCCTGGGCATGTAAGCCCTGGTGACCTAAGTAGTTAGGGGCGCAGCCTCTCACTTGGCACGTGTGGGAGAGAGTCACAGCGTCAGGCGAGTGTGGCGCGCCCCTAACATCTAACCGCTATCCTCCCGTTCAGGCCAATGCCTAATAGCGGTATCCTCTTCATCTTCATCATCGAACCTCTCACGTTCGATGAAGAATCCCACGCGAGTTACATACGTGTCCCTGTCTCTCTTGAACGAGCGGATGACGAGAGCAAGGAAACAGACAACGACAGCCAGTATCGCTATTGCTCCTAGTGTGAGGCCGTCAATGTCCATAATCCGCTAGTCGTGTATGCAGGTGAAGATTGTCGTCTGACCACCTGGATGGTTAATCACTAGATCCCCAGGTGAAAACTTCGTAGGACATGCCAACGTACCTGGCGGCCCTATTGGCCCTGATGGCCCTTCTGGCCCTGGTGGCCCTTGTTCTCCTGTTCCTACGTTGATGGTCACAGTCCTCTCAGCTTGTTGGGAGTTGCTTCCTAACTTGTATGCACCTAACGCTCCTGCTGTGCCAGCAAGCGCAAGACTCATCATGCCCAGCAAGATCGTTCTCCACCCAGACATCAGTCCTTTCCCTTCTTCTTGGCCTCGTTAGTCTGAATCGCTAAAGCTACTACGAGTTTCTCCAGAGCCTCTGCGATCCTGTCGAGTCGCTCCAAGATCAGGTTGAACGCACCAACAGGATCAAACCCCATCATGGCCGTTCCCATCAAATTCGTCTCTAATTTTCATTCCCTCCTTGAAGGCTTGTATACGTTCGTTGCAGATTTTCTCTCCACGTCTGCGCTCATAGTGAATTGCACCAAACGCCGTGAGAATACTGCCAGCACCTGAAAGAAAGACCCCGATGGTGCCAAGGATGTCACCACTAACCTCGGTGCCAATCACAGCTTGATGATGTAATTCACCACCTGATACGACTCGGAATCTGTGGAACCAACCACACCAATGGTGCCGATGATCGATGGGTTGGTGGATGGATTTCCCACAGAACCTGGGATAGCTGGCGAGCTAGTGACGCTACCGACTGAGCCACTGACTGAAGGGTTGCTGGATGGATTACCAACAGCACCGTCGATTCCTGGAGAACCACTGGGAGCACCGATACCCCCGCCTACCGTGGGATTGGTGCTCGGATTCCCAATCGACGCTCCCGTGCCATTTCCATTGACTGACATGCCTGTGAAGTTGTTGTTGATCGCGATGCCTGTGACCGCTGGATCAACGGGTGTAGATATGTTGTGTCCCGCGTCCGTGGCTGAGCGAATATAGACGCTTCCCTCATTTGCTCCGCCCGTGTAGAGATTGTGGGCGTGGCCCGGATCGTAGATACTGTGGGCGTGGCCCGGATCCGTCAGCGAGTGGATGTGTCCAGGATCGCTGAATGAGTGGACGTGGTTTGGCAACGACAGGCTGTGCGAGTGGGTGTGGGATGGCAGGGTGAACGAGTGGGAGTGGATGTGGTTGGGCAGCGTGAAGGAGCTTGCGTGTGCGTGATCCGGCAGGCTCAACGTGTGGCTGTGGACGTGGTTAGGCAGCGTCAAGCCATTCGTGTGTATGTGCCTTGGTCTGCGACTGGCAAGGGCTGTGCCGTCGTTAGCCCCAAGGGCCGCAACATCTGCGTGTCCACCGGAGGCTGCGTATCCCACTGGCACACGGCCTCTGAGGTCAGGCAGGTTGAACGTGGTGCTTCCGTCACCGGCACCGTAAGCTGTGCCCACCAGTGAGAATAGGCCGGAGTAGGTGCTGCGGCTAATTGCTGATCCATCACAAAGCGCCCATCCTGAAGGGGCTGCGGCACCCGCATAGGGCATCATCATTCCCACAGAGAATGAGGGCGGTGGAGGCATCACAGCGGTCACACGCTTGTCGGTGATCTTCGGTGTGTTGATGGACGTGGCTCCCGCAGGAACTCTCACAGCAGCGAGAACCACGTTGTTTGCGGGGATCACGGGGAATACAGGATTAGCGGCTGCTGTGCCTGCTGCCACAGCTTTGGTGCCTGCGTTGTCTACCACCACCAGATCGAATCTGGGATTTGTGGCGTTGGCCGCTGCAATGGTGACGTTGCCACCCGTCACAGAAACCTGACTCCCGTTGACAGCCACAGAACCTGAGGCTATTGCGACTGTCATGTTTGGTGTTCCCTGTGCTGTAACCGCACAACCAGACACAACTCCCGTTCCAGAGAACGCTGCAACCAAGATTGCGAAGTCGATGGAATCGGGCTGAGCCTGGGTTACATCTTCCGCGCTCGCAGCGTTCGGAATTGTGAATGGCATAGGCTCTCTCTCCTCCTGCTCTCTAAACCACCAAACGCAAGGCGTCTGGCGGTGTTCCACGTAGTGATGAACCACGTGCAGAAAACGCTTTCTGTCCCAAGAAGTACACGTAAGTGAATTGCAGCCCTGCTGGCTTCGTGGAGTTGATGGCTGCTATCACTTGTGTCTGATTGGGAGTCTCACTGGAAAACGTGAGAACCTGGAAATGGTAGGGGGAAGTGTCTCTCTCCTTAATCTGTACGGTCTGGCTTCCTGTCAGAAGTGGCGCAACTGCTAGTTGTATGGACTGAACAGTCCCACGCTTCCAGTTACCAAGCGAGACTAGCTGCGACCTCTTATCATCTTCCGACAAACCCTCCCAAATCGTGGATCCCACGAACTGCGCCAACCATGGGATAGCCTCCTCAGGAACCCTGAGCGGATCAATGAGTAGACTGTATCCAGGCTTACCATCATCGGTATCACTGGCCCAATCATCGACTATCTGAAACAACTCGTCACCGATCGAACTCAGGTAGATAGCCAGCGACCCGTCATCGTCGTAGAACATCGGCTCTAGCAGAGCCATGAGTCGCTGTGCGAACGCCTCAGGCATGAGTGATCGTGACCGTACCGACCTGTGTGAGAGCGGCCGGAGTTGTCAGGGTGATGTTGGCGGTGCCGCCATTCAACGTCAAGGAGGTCACGCGAGCTACTCCCAAGACGTTGGAAATTGCGGTGATCATGTCGTTGTAGTACAAGACTGTGGTTTCCACCCACGTCTGTGCATTTGTGATATTCGTGATAGATGGGTCACGCCCCCAGTTTTGGGGATCGATCTTGTTGTGGATGGCTCCGAGGATACCGTCGTCCACGACTTGGCTGGTATATCCAGGCGCATTTACGACCGTGACCGCGATGTTGATTGTGGTGTAGTTGGGATCGATCACGTTCACAACGAAGTTGATCTCTCTGTTGGCCTGTAGATAGCTGTCGATGTTGGCCTTGGCCTGTGCGGATACAGGCTGTCCGAGACTCGTGATGGCAGCTACGGCAACCATCCGTTCGTTGTTGTACGTGCCTCCTGCGGGGTTGTACCCATCGATGGTCACAGCACGATATGCTGAGGGATCAGCGTCGAGTGCCATCGAGCTGAAGTCACGTGCGAGGATTGGCCTCTGTGAGAGTCCCTGCAACTTCCTCACCAGCCTGTCGAGATACACCGAATCTGTCTCGTCATCCAAGCCACCTGCTGTAGGTGCTGTGAGCGTGATTGCCTGAACGTAGTCGAGAACGTCTATCAGCGTGACTTGTGTACCAGCCAAACCAAGTGACGAACCTGAACTGCCAGGTTCGATGGCTTGAATGAGTACCTCACCAGGCCCAGTGGCTACGCTGCCTGATGGTACAGCCACCTCATTCACAACTTGGAACGAGATGATGTTTCCTAGCTGGTCTTGAATACCTACCAGTGTGCCCTCTGGGATCGTGTATCCA